>BNJT01000719.1_pt1 | contig 226706 bp, 237 predicted proteins | sample 8540491 | NCBI WGS metagenome assembly BNJT01 (sample SAMD00202455, study PRJDB9452) | human saliva metagenome | host: Homo sapiens | reverse complement strand
CGGAAATGGTGGAGAAGGCCATTAATGAGGCAGAGGCGATTTTAATGCGGAAGGATAAGTCTTTCGGAAAATTAAAAAGGATGTAGGAAAAAGAGTAATTCTTTCTTCCTACATCCTTTTTAATTTTTACTTTAGGCTTTTTCCTGCAAACAAAGGCGTGCCACTCCCCTTCCTGCAGCTCTTCCAGAATTTCCCATTCCTTCACTGCTTTCAGAGTCTTTCTAACTTCCTCCGCCTTTTCTTCCAAAATTCCGGAGGCAATAAAGATTCCTCCTTCTTCCAAAAACTTCGGTACTTCCGGTGCTAAGGCAATGATAACCGGGGCTAAAATATTGGCTAGAACCAAGGAAAAGGGCTTTTCTTCACAGCTTTTCCGAAAGGCCAGCTCTTCCTTTTCCTGTCCCAGAATATTTCCGATAAAAAGTGTCATCTGATCCTTAGAAAGGGTATTTTTCAAAAGATTTTCTTCCACTGCTCCCTCACATAGAGGGTCTAAATCCGTGGCGAATACTTCCTTTGCCCCCATCTTTAGCGCAGCGATGCCCAGAATTCCGGAGCCGGTTCCCAAATCCAGAACCCTCTCCTTTCCCTTTCCGTATTTTCCTAGAGCCTGAAGGCAGAGCTTGGTGGTTTCATGTTGTCCGGTTCCGAAGGTTGTGCCCGGATCTACCGACAGCAGGATTTTCCCCTCAGCTTCCTTCGGTACCTCCTCCCAGCTTGGGCAGATGAAAAATCTCCCACGGAAAAAGGAATGGAAGAAGTCATGCTAAGCATTCAGCCAGTCCTTATCCTCCGTTTCGGATTGGCTAATGCTTCCCTTCCCGATATTGCAGTAGGAGGACATATTTTCCAGTTCTTCTCTCAATGCGCTGAGAATTTCATCGCATTCTTCCTCCGTGAAAATGTTGGAGGAATTCAAAGTATAGGAATGATCCACCAAGGGGTCGGAAAAAGGCCTTTTCCACCTCCTCCTTTCGTCTTTCCTTATCTTCTTTGGAAAGCACTTCCACATAAAAAGGAAAGGGTGGCATCCTCTATGCTGTCATCTCCCTCCGGATAAAGGTCTACAAACATCGTTTTCGCCTCTTCCTCGGTAATCCCCAGCTGGTCGGAAAACTCTACTCCCTCAATGCCCAATTCCTCCATAAGAAATGCGGCCAGAATTTCCTCCGCCTCAACAGTGGTTTCAATACTATACTTACGCCAAATCATGCTTACCCCTTTCCTTTTTCCTTTTCCCTCTTTTTTAACAGTAAAAAACAGGGGTCTAAAAAATCAGATATAGGAAAACTGATATGCAGTATAGGTCTAAAATAGGGGTAATCTGAGCCCGTCAGTACTTGCGAAAAACAAAGGAACTGCAGTTTTTCGCTTAGTACTGCTACAGGGCGAGGTTAGCGGGAGCGTACCCCGATTTTAGACCTATGCTGCATGACGAATGTTTCAGATTTTTGTAGCCCCTTTCTTTTATGCCTTAAAAAATTTCCTTAGAACCGGCAGTTCTTCTTTTAAAACGCTGATACATTCCTCCAAATCTCTCTTCTCCGTATATTGGGAGAAGGAAAATCGCAGGGTGGAATCCAAATCACCATGGCTTAGTCCGATAGCTTTCAAGGTTCCGGAGATTCCGGGATGGTTAGAGGAGCAGGCGGAGCCGCTGCTGACATAAATTCCTCTTTCCTCCAAGGCATGAAGCAGAACCTCCGCCTTCACGCCCTGAAAGGCTGCGGAAACGATGGGGTGCGGAGGCTTCCCTTTTTCCGAATGTACGGTCACGCCCTCTATTTTTTCCAATTCGTCAATAAAGAAATCCTTCAAATGATAGAGCATTTCCTGCTTTTCTTTAAAATGGCTGTAGCTAAGCTTTGCCGCAAGGCCAAGTCCTGCAATACCCGGGATATTCAGGGTACCGGAACGGAGGCCGTTTTGGTGGCCTCCGCCAAGCATTAACGGAAATAGCTTTATCTTTTTCGTCCACAAATAAAAAACTGATGCCCTTTGGTCCGTGAAGCTTGTGTCCGCTGACGGAAAGCAGGTCTACCATATCTCTTGGGACGAAGTTCCATTTTTTTCCATAGGCCTGAATGGCATCCGTATGGAAAAAGGGTTTTAGGATTCTTTTGCCTTAATGCATTGTCCGATGGCGGAAATGTCCTGAATCGCTCCCATCTCGTTGTTTACCGTCATAATGGAAACCATAATGGTATCTTCCCCGAATGGCATTTTCCAAATCCGTAAGAGAAATATGTCCCTTTTCATCCACCGGAAGGACGGTTGAGGAAAAAAACCGTGCTGCTCAAAAAAACTCAAGGGTTTATAAACCGCCGGATGTTCAATGGCGGAGGTAATGATGTGCTTTCCCTGTCTCTCCATACCGAAGCAGGTTCCCATAAAGGCGGTGTTGTTGGACCTGTTCCTCCGGAAGTGAAAAATAATCTCTTTTTCCTTACACTTCAGCGTGTTTGCAATGGTCTCTCTGGCCTCACGATAATAGGCTTCCCGCTTCCACGCCCATCTTGTGCTTTTTGCTGACGGGTTGGCGTAGTCTGCCAACATGGTGGTGGTCATCAAATCCGCCACCTCCGGATATACCTTGGTACTGGCTGCATTATCCAAATAGATACTTCTCATCTTCTTCTCCTTCCGGTTTTACTCCGTTGTTGCATATTCCAGCTGCATCATAATCAGGCTTAATGCCGTAATGGCTGCAGTTTCTGTCCGTAAAAATGCGTTTTTCCCAGACTGATAGGGAGGAATCCCTCTCCCATGGCTTGCTCCACCTCTTCCTTGGTAAAGCCTCCTCCGGCCTCGAAGTGCAAAGGGGCAATGGAACAATCCTTCTTCCCTTTCACAGCGGCTTCCATCTTGCTGAGGATTTCTCTTGTGGGAATTACGCCTCTTTCATTTTCATAGGGCAAAAGCTTAAAAATCACAATCCTTTACATAGGAAAAATGCTTCCTTCCAGCCCATTCCCTTTTCCATTTTTGGAAGAATAGAACGCTTACTCTGCTTTGCCGCAGAATCCATAATGCTTTGCCATCGACTGATTTTCTTCTCTTCCTTTTTTCCTTCAGCTTCATCACCGTGTTCTTGCTTTCCAAAGGAATCAGGGCGGAAATCTCCCAGCTCCACCGCCTTTTGGATAATCCATTCCATCTTGTCCCCCTTGGGGAGGGACTGGAGCAGAATTATCTTTGCCGGCAATTCATGGGGCTCTTCTCGAAAACAAATGGACAGAACCGCCTCTTCCTCCGAAAAGGACTGAATTTCACATTGATAATCCACCCCTTCTCCATCGGAAATCAGAATTTTCTCTCCGATTTGCCCTCGCAAAACCTTATGTAAATGGTGAAAGTTCTTCCTCTTAGAAAGATTTTTCTTCCCCTATCTCTTCTTTTCGACACAAAAAAATGATGCATTAGCTCTTCCTTTTCTCGGAAATAATCTTAAAAACTCCTTTATCTTACAGCTTTCGGGAAAAGAATACAATCCCTCGCAAAGGAAGGTAAAAAAGCAATATAAAGGCAGAAAAGAAAGCATCGCAAAAGTAGAAAACAAAGCATCCCAAAGACAAAAAAGAAAGCAAAGGCAGATGGCTTTTTTCTACCATCTGCCTCTTCCTTTTCACAAAGCTTTCTTCCAAGCCATGCCGGTTTATCAACCCTACTAAAAAAACTTCAGTTTTTTTAGATTTCTTCTATAGTTTTTTTGCTTTTCTACTATATAAGGAAGCTCGAGCTTTAGATTGCCTTTGAATGCTTCCTCTAAGTCTTCGATGATGTCCTCCACATTTTTCAATACCGATGGAAAGACGTACGGAGTTCTCCTGAATGCCCTGCTCAAGAAGCTCTTCCTTGGTTCCCTCGGAATGGGTGGTGGATGCAGGGTGAATAGCCAAAGACTTTACATCCGCAACATTTGCCAATAAGGAGAATAACTCCAGATTATCAATGAAATCCTTTAGCAGTTCTTTTCATTTCCCTTTACCGTAAGGTGAAAATGGAGCCACCACCGTTTGGCAGGTATTTCTTATAAAGAGCCCTGCTGAGCGGGATCTGTGGATGCTGCAGGGTGAGAAACGGACTCTACCTTCGGATGTTTCTTTTAAATATTCCACAACTTTTAAAGCATTGTCTCTATGACGCTCTACACGAAGAGCAAGGCTCTCCAATCCCTGAATCAATACCCAGGCATTGAAGGGAGAAATTGCCGCTCCCTCATCACGGATGGTAATGGCACGGAGATAGGTTGCGATTACCGCAGGGGCTGTATCTACCGCAAAACGTACGCCGTGGTAGGAAGGGTTCGGCTCGGTAAGCCATGGCCACTTCTTGCTCTTAGCCCAGTCGAATTTTTCCGGCATCTCACCACTAATCCTCCTAAGGAAGAACCGTGTCCGCCGATAAACTTTTGTTGCGGAATGCACCACGATGTCTGCACCGTACTCGATAGGACGAATCAGATAAGGGGTTGCAAAGGTATTGTCCACAATCAAGGGAAGACTCATGCTTATGGGCAAGATTTGCCCAAGCCTCAATATCGATAGTATCTCCGTTTGGATTTCCCTAAGGACTCAATGTAGAGTGCCTTGGTATTTTCCTGAATAGCCTTCTCCGCCCCAGCTAAATCTGTTGGAGAAACGAAGGTAGTTTCCACACCGAACTCCGGAAGGTATGCTTTTAAGAAGTTATAGGTTCCTCCGTAGATATTCTTTGCACTGACAATGTGGTCTCCCTTGTGGGCAATAGCCTTAAAAGCATAAGTAACCGCTGCTGCACCGGAAGCTACAGCGAGAGCTGCCACACCGCCCCTCTAAAGCCGCTACTCTGGCTTCCAGAACTCCCTGGGTGGGGTTGGTTAAACGGCCGTAAATGTTTCCGGCATTTCTTAAAAGCAAAAACGGTCTGCCGCATGATCGGAATTATCGAAAAACATAGGATGTGGTCTGGTAGATTGGTACCGCTCTTGCACCGGTTGCCGGATCCGCCTGCTCCTGTCCTACATGAATTGCCTTAGTATCAAATCCAAAATTTCTCTCGTTTCTCTTCTTAACTCCCATTTTATTTTCCTCCTTATACTCTACACAAGCTTTCCGATGGTTTAAAACTTTTTTCGGAAGCTTTCCTTCAGCTTCTTTCTTACTGATTCTTGCTTACATCTTGCTACTTCTTGCTTACATCTTGCTACTTCTTACTTACATCTTGCAGCTTCTTACTTACTTGCAAAAGTTTTTCTTGCTGGAGCTATACTAGCATTTTCTGAAATTCCTGTATAATACAAGAGTTTTGGATTTAGCTATAGTTTCTGTTTATAGCAAATGCTTTTATCACTGTTCCCTCTATGCCGATAATATCCTACTTGACCCTAAAGCAAAAATATAGGAAGACCAATAGCTTCAAATTCATGTATCGCTTCATTCTGGTCTTATATTTTTCTTTTAAATTGGATATTTTTATAAGTTCAGAATTGTTCTATTCTCGATGGCAGTACACGATACATGAGGAGGCAATTATGAACCAAAAAACACAAAGATTAGCTCTTGCCGCTTTATTTGCAGCATTATCCTACGCGATTTTTACTTTTTTACAGATTAAGATTCCCATCGGAACCGATGCCACTTCTATCCACTTGGGAAATGCGGTTGTGGTAGTTGCCGCACTGGTTTTGGGCGGCCCCTTAGGCGGAATTGCTGGTGCCATCGGTATGGCCATCGGAGATGTGCTGGATCCGGTTTATCTGATCTATGCCCCGGAGACTCTGGTTTGTAAAACCATTATCGGTCTTGTGGTTGGCTTTGTAGCCCATAAACTTGGGAAGATTCAAGAATCCCACGATAGAAAGAAGATTTTTAAATGGGTTCTTCTTGCCGCCGCATCCGGACTTTTTGCCAATGTCATTATGGATCCCACCATCGGCTATGCCTACAAACTTTTAATTCTTGGTAAGCCTGCTGCTGAACTTTCCTTTAAGTTTAGCTTGTTCGCTACCGGAATCAATGCCATCACTTCCACCATCGTTTCCGTCTTTGTTTATATGGGACTCTATCCTATCCTTCGGAAGCAAAATATGGATACTTTGCGTCTTGCATAAAAAACGCAACAAAAAACTCCTCATATCCTATCGGGTGAGGAGTTTTTTGTTATCGGAAAATAAATTCTTTCCATTCTGTAAAGCCAGAGCAAGCAGTGCATTGCCAAGCAAAATCGCTACAATCCAGAAGATGGTTTTTCCTACAGACAGCTCTCTGATTTTCAGAAAGCTGTAAGGACCGGAAACCAGACCAATCCCATTTAAAATCAAAAGAGGGATGGCATACAGCAATGTTACTCCCAGCGCCTTTCCTATGGCCGATACAGGAAGGACTCGCTTCTCTTCCATAAAGAGAAAAAGAAAGATGGAAAGGAAGGGACAAAGCAAGTGGCTGAAAAATCTTGTTCCATCCAAAAATTCATGGGCAAATCCGTTTTCCGGTCCAAGCACCAGGAGCACCACGAAGAAGGTCAATGCCAGGCACACGGAAGAAATATATGGAAAAGGAAAGGGAGGTAGGAAATGTCCAGCTTTCTCCTTTCCCCTGCAAGGCCTTACTGAGCACACCCCTTCCCTCTTGATTTTTTCTTTGTAAAAGGAAAAAGAGCATAAGCGCCGAGCTGATTCCGCAAAGCAGGTTGGAATCTGTCGTATAGAAACGAAAGGTTCCCAGTCCGTCATCCTGCAATCCGTGCAGCACTACGATGCACTCCAGCAGCAGCAGCAAAACAAAATGCCCCAGCATTAATCCCTTTTCTCCTGTCTTTTTTTCCATCCCTTGCCCTTTCTAGTTTTCGCTTATCTATTCCGAATTTACTTTCTTCTTCGCTAATCTATTTAGAGAATTTCCATCTTTTTCGCTGATCTATTTAGAGAATTTTCATTTCCCATTTTTAGCTTTTCCATACTAAAGCCATTTGATTGCTTCAGTACTTCTCCTTACTAGCAAAGATACAGAACACCTGCATCAAAGGAATCGCAGTCTTTCACTCTGGTATACATCATCATTTCCCGAAGTTCCTCCTGCATATTTTCCACCTTAGAAATTACGCCCTCCGCCCCATGGGAAAGAAGGGGTTGCAGGATTCCCCTGCCCCACGGAAACTGCAGATCCGCCCCTTAAGGCCAAAGCCTTATAGGCATCATAGCCGGTATCCATACTGCAATCCACGAATATCTCGCATCTTACTATCCTGTAAAGCCTCCTTGATTTTCGGTAAAATCTGTAGAGGAGCAATACTGAAGGGAAGTCTCACTGTGATGGTGAGAAACTACAATGGCAGCACAGCCTGCTTCCTTGGCCTTCAGTGCATCCTGAACGGAAAGCACGCCCTTTGCCACAAAGGGTAGCTTGGCATAGGCTACAAAGTCTGCTAAACCTAGCTAAACACCGGCCCCATAGGAATTCCGTCTCACTACATCGTAACGGCTGTCTGTTCCCGGCACGTGATCAATATCGATTCTCACTGCAACAGAGCCGTGTCTCTACAGCATAGTCTATCTCTTCCCGTATTCTTCCATGATCTGCAAAAGGTTTGATAATCCGCACTGTATCTGGGATTTTTGGCAACGATTTTACCATAATCTTCTATTGTCTTCCATCCCTACCCAGTTAAGGGCATTTAATTCCTTTGCTGCTAAAGCATACTCCTCCATAGGTTCTTCCATTTTCCAGTACCTTTTGTTCAAGTGGGAAAAATGCTGGCATCATAATAGGGGAGGCATATTTTCTTTCCAAAAATCTCCTTCCAAAGAAACCTCAGTACTGTCAATCACCCGCATTTCCACATGGATTCGATCAAGGTAGGCTCATTATAGCGGTTGGCATCCTCTGCATTTCCACTGGTTACCGGAATGACTCCCGGTCTTCCCGGCCATGGGCTATTGTTCATTTCCATAAAAATCTCCTTTCAAAATCACCATTGATAAACATATGCTTTTATATCGCCTTTTTACCTTAGCGTTCGGCTTTTTTACCGAGTTCGGCTTTTTACCGATCTCCGGTATTTACCCTTTTAGAATAATTCTATTCTTCCCATACGTAGCGTCCTCCAAGCTTCTACGCTACCGGATAGAATAAAAACCAAAAAGGGCATAGGCGGCAAGGGCAATCAGTAAAAACAGGGAAATAAAGGCGGAAACGAATTCCTCCTGCTCCTCCTTTTGTAAAAGTCCTTTAATCTGTAAAGGCACAGGAAATCCTGTAGGACAAAGGAAATACAGAATAACACCGAAGGATTGATTCTGCATTTGCTCTTTAAAAAAAGCAGGAAGAACAACAGAATAATGCTTCCACAGAACAGAAGGCGGATTCCTGCCAAAGTAAACAGAGATGCTAAAAATCCCTTTGTGCAGCTCTCATGCTGTAGCCTCAGGCTAAACAATATCAGAGAGCCGATAGGAACGGTCAGCGCCTCCATGGTATTGTCAAAGATAGTCTTTAGACCTGCATTTTGCATAAGGGCTTGATGCAAAACCGCTGGTATTCATGATTACCCCCGAAAAGCACCGCAAGAATAAAGGAGTTGCAATATTTTTCCTGGCAAAAGGGGTAAAAAGCTTCCTGTTCTCCCTATACTTTTTATTCATTAAAATCTGGCACAAAGATAAAGTTAATCAGGATTCCCGCGATATCAAAGGGAATCAAATTGGCTGCATAACTCTTCCCCACCACGTTGATATAGCAAGGGCAGTGCTACTGCCCCTGCCTTCGCAGGTTAAGTACAGGAAGGGAGCAATTTCTGAAAGTCTCTCGGTAAAAGCTTGGAAAGTTGTCCTCCCAGAAAGTAAAACCAGCATCCAGATAAAAAAATCAAAAAATGATTTCTAAAAACACGCCGTTTTCCAGATTCGTTTCCACCATAACCTGATAAATCAGGAAAAGGAAACAAGATATCCAACGCAATTCTTTTTGCTCCCTCATTTTGTTCGTGGCTAATCCAAGCTTTCTTCTGGCGTGACCTCCCAAAAATAACAGGAAGAACACTGAAATATCACGGAAACTGCTGCCATTTTTCCCTCCTTGTTTTATAAAAAGCCTAAAGGCTCTTGTTTTTCGTTCCATTGAAAAATTTTCCAGCCTATCATATGCTTTACCTTAGTGCAAGTATATAAAAGGAAGAGCTGCTGCACAGGTGAACGGCTCTTCGTATAATCTTTCTTTCTTTATTTTTTTAAAAGTAAGGCAGTCTTACTTTCTTCCTTCATAAATAGGATGTGCATCGGTTAATGCTCTTTCCACCCTTCTTGCTACTTCTTCCTTGCTGCTTTCGAAGTCTGTAGCTACTTAGTAAAGACATTCTGCAATTTCCTTCATATCCTCCTCTTTTAAAAAACCGCGGACAGTAACTGCCGGAGTTCCGATTCTTACACCGAGGTTAAGAATGGAGAACGGGGATCGTTGGGAATTGCATTCTTGTTTAATGTGATGTGCACTTCATCACAGGCATTCTGCAGGAACTTTCCGGTAACATCCTGGAAGTTGGTTAAATCCACCAGCATTAAGTGGTTCTCCGTTCCGCCGGATACCAGCTGGAATCCCTTTTGTCCATCATAGCGGCAGCCAATGCCTTCGCATTCTTCGCTACCTGCTGCTGATATTCTTTATACTCCGGCTTTTAAAGCTTCTCCAAAGCAAACTGCTTTTAGAAGCAATGACGTGCTCTAAAGGTCCGCCCTGCACACCCGGGAATACGAACTTATTGAAGTTGTACTGCTCTGCTACTTCTTTACTGGATAAAATCAAACCGCCACGAGGTCCTCTTAAAGTCTTATGGGTAGTTGTGGTAGTAACATGAGCATAAGGAATCGGGCTTGGATGCACGCCTGCTGCAACAAGACCTCGCAATATGCGCCATATCTACAAAAAGAATTGCGCCGCAAGCATCGGCAATCTCACGGAAACGCTTAAAGTCAATAACTCTTGGATATGCGGAGGCACCGGCAATAATCATCTTCGGCTTTTTCTTTTAAAGCCTGCTCCATTACCGCATCATAGTCAATATAGCCTCTTTTAGTAATTCCATAAGGAATGATATTAAAGCAAGTCCCGGAAAAGTTTACGGTGAACCATGGGTTAAATGTCCGCCGGCATCCAAGCTCATACCCATAATCTTGTCTCCGGCTTACAAATTGCCATGGTAACTGCCATATTGGCTTGTGCACCGGAATGGGGTTGAACGTTTGCATATTCACAATGGAATAATTCCTTCTGCTCTTTCGATAGCAATAGCTTCTACTACGTCTCACGGCTTCACAGCCTCCGTAATAACGCTTTTCCGGGATATCCCTCCGCATACTTGTTGGTTAACATGGTTCTCATAGCCAACATTGCGGTAGTGGAAACTAATATTCTCAGAAGCAATCAACCTCGATGTTGTTTTTGCTGTCTCTTCATACTCTTCCCAGATTCTCCTCCCCCACCTCAGGGTCATGTTCTTGAATAAAATTCATGATTTCTTTGATCATTCACGCCTCCTTTTCATCTGAATATTCCTTAATCTTCTTTCCAAAAATACCAGAAACCACCACTTGAAGTTGTTTATGTTGTTGTGCTACCTGAATCTTTTGATAGTATAACAGATTAAATCTATTTCTGACTAGATTTTTGTTCAAAAATTTTTCTCCATCCTCAAAGAGTACTCCCTCCACTCGTGTACCTTGTTCATCTTCCAGATATAATTTGATGGCATTTTTGTTTTTTCCCACAATTTTTAAAATCCTTTTTAGCAAAACATTCTTCTGGGCAAAGGCAGGCTTTTCATTGCTCTCTTCCGAAGGGTTCCAAGGGACAAGGAACGAACAAAATCCTCTTTAGATAGGAGAACGGTAGGACCACATCATCCAGACCTTCTCCTCCAAATCCTCCGCCTGAAGTCCTCGCATTTTGCAGGGAGAGCCTCTTTAGCAGAAAAACATTTTCCGTAACGGAAAAATCCGGCCGCCGCGGATGACCTCCGAAGCGTAAAAGTAGTTCCTTTTGTTCCTCCAGGCGTTCCGCCATAGGATAACCGGGAATGGAACGTCCGGAGGCTTTACAGCTTCCGTCCTCCCCGTTGGTAAGGATAAAGCAGGGACGATAATAGGCTTCCTGTATCCGTCCCGCCACAATTCCTGCAAGACTTTCATGTACACATGAAGCACTGCAAAAGCATCAGTGCAACGGCACATCTCCTTCCTGTTCCGCCAGCACCTCTTCATCCAATCCTCGTCATTTCTTTCGTTCTTCATTTAAGACCAGTAAGTGCTGCTTTTCCTCAGCCTCTCCCTTCATCCTCCTAGGAAAGAGAAAGCGCTCAGCAGCACTTTCCAAACGACCTCGCATTGATGCAGGGGCCGATTTGAAAAACCGGAGAGTATAGAGGAAATTTCTGCTCCGGCAAAATATGGCACTGCTTTTAGAAGAGCCTGCATACCGATATTTTGAGTCTTTTGCAAATGGGTCAGGCAATACTTACGATAACACGATTTTCTTTTTGTAAAGGCATTACATCACAAACTCGTAGCAATGCCGGCAAAGCAGGCTAGTTCCTCCAAAAAGCTCTAAGCCCTTTTTGCTGTCCAAAAAGCATTTTTCATAAGAAGATAGCAAAACCATGGCTCCGCAGATTTCTTCATTAGGATACTTACTGCCCTCTCTCTTTTGGGATTCACCACGGCAAAGGCTTCCGAATCCTTTTCTTTCCATCCTCATCTCTCTCGTAAATCATGATGATCCGTAAGCAGTACATCCATACTGTAGGACTTTTGCTTTCTCCATGGCGAAAATGGAAATACTCGTTGTCACAGGTAATCGAAGGGAAATCTCCTCACCTTTGCCTCCTCAATAATCTCGCTCGTTAATCCCGTAGCCATCCAAAATTCTGTGTGGAATCACCACGGAAAGCTGCTCTTGGAGAAAAATATGAAAGTGCGCTCTGCCAAGATGGTAGAGGCACAAACACCATCCACACTCATAGTCTCCCCATAATCCGAACTTTTTCTCCCTCTTTCATGGCTCGCTCCAGGCGATTTAAAAACGAATACTGTCCGGTAAGAACAGGGGCGACGGAATCTCCTCTCCCTCAAAAATTCCGCATTTCCTCTTCTGTTGTTAAATCTCGATTCCGAAGAATGCGAACTCAAAACCGATCCAGAGATAATTTCTCTCCCAACTCCTGAAAATCTGCTCTTTTCCCGTATACAAACCACTTTTTCATTTTTCCTTCTTTATTAAATCTTATTTTTGTTGATGCATCTCATTATGAAACTTTTACGCTGTATCTCTCATGAAACTTTATGCTGTATCTCCGGATGTATCGCTCTGCTTCTATTGCTTTCCCTACTTCCGGCCTGTCCAAAGCCAACACTTCCTCCTGTGCAAAATCCTTAAATTAATTTATGGAAGTATTATTTTTCTTGTATAGTAGAAAAGTCCGGCATGTATTTTTGCGATTAGAAATGGAGATATGATGAATTCTATTAGAAATCAAAAAGAGATTTAAATAAGAGTGCCTTTAGCCCTTTTGTTATATGTATTGTCCGTACAGATTTTTAGCTGTACTTTTGTGCTGCTTCTGCCTTTAAGCAAGATTCCTTTTTACTTCATCCGATCACATCTGCATGGTCATTTCCGTGGTCATCAGCTATTGTCTTTTGAACAATATCTTTCCTAAAGAAACAAGCTGCAGAATCAACTAAAGAAATAAGTACAGAGCCAAATCCTGAAAAACCAAGCTTTACTGTTCTGTCTTTCCTGCACTATTTCATGCTTTTCCAAGCCGCCCAGTGGATAGGAGGAACTCACCAATTATCCGATTATGACCCTCTTTACCAAGCTATGGCTTAAACCTGTCTTTTTCCGAAGAAGCGGCAAGAGGGGAGCCTGACGAATGCCCCTATGCTGTTTTTACATACCATTTTGATAGCTCCTCTAATGGAAGAACTGGTTTTTCGCGGAGTCTTTTACCACCGCTTCCGTTCCTACGGAAAATATTTTGCAGCTTTTTGCACCGCATTTTTCTTTGCTTTAATGCACAGCAATTTCCTACAATTTGCACCGGCCTTCAGCATGGGCATTATTCTCTTCTTTATCAGAGATCGTTACGGCCTTCCCTTATTCCATCCTGCTGCATTTCAGTAATAACCTTTGGCCATTGTGGTAAACAACCTGTCTCAGGGTTCAACTCTGATTCAGGGAATCTATGGCTGCTTTCTGCTGGCATGTTATATGGCATTTATTTTGTCCTCAAAAACAGAAACGCATTTTGCAGAAGATCGCCAATACGAAAAGGAACACCCTTCCTCAGCAATTCTTTTCCTCCCCTCTTATGGGAGATATCGTCCTGATGGTGGCTCTGGCCTGTGTCAGCCTCTTTGTCCCTATGGATGCCGGAGCGATGTAAAAACAACACTACTAGCTTTTTATGCACATAGGTCCGAATAAGGGGCAATCTGAGCTCGTGAGTACTGCAAAACAAATGAAATGCGTTTTTGCTTAGTACCCTGCATGAGGCGAAGTTACGAGAGCGTGCCCTGTTCCGGACCTATATTGCATAAAAATAGTTGATTTTACATCTCTCCTTACTTCCCAAAGAGGGTTTCCAGAATGCCTCTGCCAAAGGCGGCTCCGATATTCCCTCCCAGGCGTCTTCCCAAACCTTTTCCAAAGACGGATTTTCCGATGCTGGAACCGATTTCCTGGCCTATGGAGCTGGAAACGGAGCGGCCTACGGACTTCATGACTGTCTTTTTGCTTACTCTTTTTCCTTTTTCCAATTCCCCTGTTCCTGACGAAGGCGTTCTTTCTTCTTCCTTTTTCCTTAAGTCTTTGGGCTTTCCTCCTCTCCTTTTCCCTGTTAGCTCTTTTCCTTCTCCTCCGCCTTTTCCTGAAGAAGGCGATTTTTCTGCTGCTTTTCCTCTAATTCCTTCTGGAAACGCTCCTGCTCTTCCCTTTTCCCTTTCTATGCAGAGAATTCATAGGCGGAATCCCGATCCACCGCCTCCGTAACGAATATAGAGGCTTTGAAGCCTTGATGGCCTCGACCACCGATCCTCCTAGGCTTTGCCTCCCAGATAAGACTGAGGGCGGGAAAATCTTTGCTTTTTCTACAATGGCAGGGACTTCTCGTCCTCCTGCAAACAGGAAATCAAGGCCTCCCGTCTCCCAGGTTCTCCAGTACCTCTTCGGAGGAAAATGCAGGATTTTCCCGGAAGCTGTCTGCTGCCGCACGAATCTTTCTTGCGTTCTGCCGGTGTATAGGCTCTAAGCCGTGCTGAATCTTATTTCCGCACTGGGCTAAAATGGCATCCGGATATCCGAAGGGCTTTGGGTAATGTAATGATACCTACGCCCTTGCTTCTGAATCAAACGGGTGATTTGCTTAATTTTTCCAGTAAGGCCTTGGGTGCATCGTCGAAAAGGAGATGTGCTTCATCAAAGAAAAGACAAAGCGGGGCTTCTCCAAACTCTCAACCTCCGGAAGCAATTCATAAAGCTCCGATAAAGGTAAAGCAGGAAGGTGGAATACAGCTTCGGCTCTCCCATAATTCTCTTTGGCATTAAAAGATGGATAATCCCTGTCCCTTTTCATCTCTGCCGAAGAAACTTTTACATCCAAAGCAGGCTCTCCGAAGAATTCCTTTTCCTCCCGCCTCTTCCAAGGCTACTACGGAACGAATTAAGGTATCTCAAACTCTGGGTAGGCAGATTTCCAAAGGAAGCACTGTACTCCTTGCTGTTTTTCCGCCACATACTGCAATACGGAGCGAAGATCCTTGGTGTCAATCAATCAAAAGCCCCTCTTCGTCGGCAATACGAAAGACTACCTGTAAAATATCACTCTGTACATCCGTACAATTCAGAACACGACTTAAGAGCAAGGGACCCATCTCCGAAATCGTACAGCGAAGAGGAATCCCTCCTCTTTTGATAGGGCAAAAGCTCCACAGGGAAGCCCTGATAACGGAATTCCTCCTCTGTAAGCTTTGCTATTCTTCTTCTTTTCAATCCTTCGAAGCTTCTCCCGGCTTTTAATAGACTGGATAAAGTCTCCCTTTACATCGGATAGAAACACTCGGAATTCTAGGAAGAAAAACTCCTTCCGCTAAAACTTTTAAGCTTCACTGTCTTACCTGTTCCTGTTGCTCTCGCTATAAATCCGTGACGGTTAATTTTATCTGGAAAGAATAGAAATTCTCTTTTCCTTCTTCGTTTATGGCAAAATCAATTTTCAGACATAGGCTCTCCTTTTGTGAAATCAGTAATGCCATTTTACTAAAACATTCTTCTTTGAACATTGCTTTTTAATAAACTTGTCAAAACTCCCAGTGCTATGCTAGGATATAAAAAAGCTATGGAGGAAAAGAATATGATGATTTCAACCAAAGGCCGTTATGCCTTAAGTACCCTGATTGATATAGCTGAACAGGAAAAGAAAGGAAATCCCGTTTCTATTAAAGAAGTAGCGGAACGACAGGGAATTTCCGTAAAATATTTAGAGCAGATTATCGCCCTGATGGTGAAGGGCGGATTTTTAAAGAGTGTCCGGGGAGCCAAGGGAGGATATCTTCTTTTAAAGGAAGCAAAGGATATTTCCGTGGGAGATATTTTAGATGCTGCGGAGGGAACCCTCTCTCCTGTGGATTGTGTGAAAGAGGGAAGTAATTGCGAACGGTCTGCCAGCTGTCCCAATCTTTCCTTATATAAGGAAATAGACGAAGCCATCTATGCCGTAGTGAATCGCTATAGCCTGGAGGATTTACTGCAATGCACTTCCAAAGGAAAGCTGGAGCATTGTCCGAATAAGAACTAAGAAAAGAGAGAACCCAGACAAATCTTATAGTGCTGATGTAAAACGATATATCCTACATTAGCTGGCATTAAGAACTAAAAAGATGATGAATTTCTTCATCGTCTTTTTCTGCGTGCGACAGGATTCTGAACCCACGACCTTCTGGTCCGTAGCCAGACGCTCTATCCAGCTGAGTTACGCACGCTTTGCGAAACGCAAGAAATATCATAGCAAAGCTTCATTTTCCCGTCAGCACTTCTTCTAAATCTCATCCATTGCACTGTTTCTCCAAGATTCCGGGAATCTCTGCAAGAGATACGATACGATAACGGAATTCTGCACGAGAGCCTGCCAGCTCCTTTAATCTTCGAGATTCTCTGGTAAATGATGGCAGTCTCTCTCTTGGTTCCGATCAGAAGAATCAGATACTGGGAGGAAGAATACTTGGTGTAAACATCTCCCTTTCTTAATCCTTCGGATAAGGACTGCTGTAAAATCTCAGCACGGGTGTTCAGCTTATCCTGATCTCTGGATGGGCTTTCCTTCATAATCCACCAAGGTGCAAAGCATCATAAAGATGGAAGAGCCTCTTCTTTCCAGATTTCGTCTAAGCTACACTGATAAACGTCAATAAAGCTGGTGAAGGGGCAAAAGGTAAGCGCCAATCTTCCTGGTCTCTATCTCGCTCTTCAGCTTCTCGTCCTTACGAACAATGTTGGCCTGAATCTGACGGATATCGTCGGTTACTACACGAACATTGTCGGAAAGTCTTTCGTAGCAAGCCCGTAAAGCATCGAATGGGTACTCTAACCTCGTCCCGATAGTAGTGAGCGCACTCATGTACAAATCGTATGCGGTCTTATAATCCTTCTTCAGAATCAAAGCATCAATCATCTCGATCTGCCATCCGTTGTCCGGATAGATTTTATTGGCCTGATCGCACATCATGAAAAAGCTCTTCGTATTCTCTGATGCTCACGGTAATAAGCTCCCAGGAATTCGATCACTTCATCATAAAAGGCGCTTTAGGGCGAACGCCTCCAAGATTACCCAGTAATCCTGTAGCAAACCCGGCAACACCACCCTTGTATATCTTAAAAGCCTTCTGATAGTAAGACAACTTTACTCTCTTCCTTACTGTTCTTCGCCTTTAAGCAAATGTCTTCGAATTCCTGCACGTCCATGACGTAATCATACTCAGGAAGATACTCCGGAGCATAGATTCCTCTTTTTCGATCAATAATCTTCTTTCCGAGCATCCCCTGCCTTCTTAACTGGGTTCTCGCCTGGTGGAGCAGGTTATCTCAAGCTGTTGTTTTCATCCAGAAGGGACTTATGACCGAAAATTCCATCAATCAAATCTCTTTGAATGCCCCCAGCCCTCTTAAGAGGACAATTTCGGTGAGCTTAAGGAAATTCGCTTTGTTGTTATTTCCTAAGTCTAATTGCTTGTCTCCGACATAAAGAGAAAAGCCACCCAGCATCTCTACATAAATTCTACTTTTCTTTTTCGCTTCCATAATCGTCCTTTATCAAAAATACCATTTGTTCCTGCCTATTTTAAGATTTTTTTCTCTAAATGTAAAGGTTTAAAGCGATAAATATTTTGGCTTTTTGCAATATTTCCTGTATTATACTAGGAAAAACGAAAAAAAGGAGACTCCTATGCGAATTTTATTAGTAGAAGACGAGAAAATTCTATCCAAGAGCATTAAAATGATTTTGGAGCGGGCGGAGTATGAAGTAGATACGGCGTATGACGGGGAAGAGGCTTTGGAGTATGCCAAAACCGCCATTTACGATTTAATGATTTTAGATGTGATGATGCCCAAGCTGAACGGTTATCAGGTGGCAAGACAGCTGCGTAAAGACGGCCTGCCTATCCTGATGCTTACCGCCAAAAGTCAGCTGGAGGATCGTATCGAAGGCTTGGAGGGGTGCTGACTACTATCTCACCAAGCCTTTGACAAAGAGAGCTTTTGGCCTGCATCTCGCCTTATTGCGAAGGCAGGGCAGGAAGTGAACAGTTTAAGCTTCGGAGATTTAAGTCTGGATTTGATAGTAAAGATCTTTTCTTCCGGAGCACATAGCCTCAGAAGCTGTCCAAAAAAGGAATTTGAACTGATAGCGTATGCTTTTACAAGGAAAAATCAAATTCTAAGTAAGGAGCAGATTCTCCAAAAAGGTTTGGGGGCTATGACAGTGATGCTGGTGGAAAAACCATGTAGAGGTTTATGGGATTTCTCCGGAAAGCTTTAGGCTTTTTGGAAAGTACTGTAAGTATCCAAAGCTCGAAGAGGACTGGGATATTTTCTGGCAGAGCAGGAAGAGGGCAAAGAGGAGTAAAAAAGCTTAGAACTTTTCTTAAAAAAAGCGAATAAGTAAGGTAAGAAAGGAAAGTAATGAAAAAGCAGAAAATTCGTATTATGGCACTCCTTTTGCTCTTTACGGTGATGCTACTGATATTATCCTTCACCAACTTTAACTATAGTAAAAAAGCCCAGGAGGAGCAAATGGATATGGAGCTGGAGCAACTGATGTTCCCCGGCTTTCGAAACGGACATGAGGCTCTGCCCAGTCGCTATTTTTCCTATGTAATTTTGGAAATTGGTGAGAATAACGAAATCACAAGCCAGCAAAGCTCCCCAGCCTGGGACTATTCCGCCCTTGATTCTCCCCCCTCCGAAAAAAGTCCGGAAGGAAAGGATTCGGGTTCTCCTCCGATGAATATGAAGAGCAAACAAAAGGATGCCCCTTCGGAAACAGCTGCAGAAACAAGCTCTCCGAAAACTGATGCGGAAAGCAACGAAGAAATCTACACCGATGAAAGCTCCGAAGTCTTAAATACTATCGTGAAGAAGATTTTGAGCAAAGGAAAAAGCTCCGGTACAGTCTATCGTTATAAGCTTCGTTATCTTCTTAGAGAAGAAGGGCAAAAAACCTTGATTTTAGGAGATTATCAGAGAGCTAAATATGCTGAACAAGCAGGCTCTTTCCACTGCTCTCTTGGCTTTGGTACTGATTCTGCTGTTTCTTCCCTTAGACTACTTCTTTTCCTCCTGGGCCATTCGTCCCAGTGTGCAGGCCATGGAAAAGCAAAAGCAGTTTATTTCGATGCCGCCATGAATTAAAAACGCCATTAGCTGTCATAGCTGCTAACCTCTCTCTTTGGAGGATCAGGATTTATCCACGGAAACTCGGGATTTTGTTCAAAACATCGCTGTTATGAGTAAGAAAATGCAGGATTGGTGGAAAAAGCTTTTACAGCTTTCCCTGTTTAGGAGTAGCAGGTATTCACCTATGGCGAAATGGATTATTCCCGACGAGTTTCTGAAATCTGCCTGCAAATGGAAGCACTGTTTTTCGAAGAGGGAATAGAATTAGAGGTTGACCTAGAACAGAATATTGTTTTTAAAGCACGCTATAGAAAGTCAGGTGGAGGAGGGTTTTACGAATTTTTTCTGGATAACGGATCGAAAATATGCGGATAAACCCTCTACCCTCTTTGTAAAGCTTTACAGAGAAAAATATGGCCATCCTTTCCGTGGACTCCGCAGGAAGAAGTCTTGACAAGGAAGAATTTGAAAAATATTTTCCCGCTTTTACCCGACTGGATGAGGCCAGAAGTCAGAGTGAAAGCTTCGGTTTGGGACTATCCATCGCCAAAGAAATCGCCGCCAACCACAAGGGAAAAGGTCTATGGCTACGGAAAAATGGCAGGAATTGCTTTTTGTCCCTTGCCCTCCCTATACAGTAAAGAAAAATAGGATGTGAAGTAAAAGAGATTTCTAAACCTGCTTTTCATGCAAAAATAGCTTCGCTGCAGGGTAATCTGAGCCCGCGGGGCACTTACGAAAAACGACTGAAGGAAGTTTTTCGCTTAGTACCCCCTGCGTAGGCGAGGTTAGCGAGAGCGTGCCCCAAAGCGAAGCTGTTTTGTCGGAAAGCAGTGCCAGTCATTGCTTCACATCCTATTTATTATTTTCGTAAGGTAATGGGACAAGGAAAAGCAATTCCTGCTATTGCACCGCACAGAGAATATCGTTGTTGATGGTGGTGTAGAACTCCTTCTTTAGGCCGGGATAGTCCCCTTTGTACTTGGCCATCAGGTACATTAACTTGGTAATGGTGGCTTCCAAGGTCATATCATAGGCTTCCAAAAGCTGGAAGTCTTTTTGATTTTCTGTCCCACCTGATAAATCTCCATATTGGAGCCTTCTGTTTACCACCTGGGTAGCTATAACAATGATTTTTCCCTTTTCTGCCACTTCTCCATTTCCTTGATAAAGACTTCCTGCATACTTTCCGGAATACCGCCTACGCCGAAGCTTTCCATGACAATGCAATCATAATTTTCAAAAGATAGGAAAAGCATTTCCGGTCTGGTTCTGGAATTAGCTTTAGAACACAGATGGAATCATCCAACCAAATGAAATTCCACTGCCTCTCTCAGGGGCAGGTAGGGATATATCGGATGATTCTGCCGTCCTGCATTCTGGGCCAAGGTAGGAAAATTCACACTTTGAAAGGCATGGAAAGAACGGGCCATCATTTTCTTCGCTCTGGTACCGGAAATCACATTGCCATTAAAGAGAAGAACTACATTTTCCGAATAGGGTCACAGGCGTAGCGCACGCTGTCCAGAAGATTCATCTTGGCATCGGTACTGTCCTGATTAATGGGTTTTCTTGAGAACCGGTGATGACAATGGGCTTTCTGGAATACTGTACCATATAGCTTAGCGCCGCCGAGGTGTAGGCCATGGTATCCGTGCCGTGTAAAACCACAAAACCGTCATAGCGGTCATAGTTTTTGAATACAAGCCCCCATTTCCCGCCAAATCTTAGGTTGCATATTGGTGGAATCCACATTGCAAAGCTGAACAATGGAAAGCTCGGCAATTTTCTGTAGCTCCGCACAAAGGCAATGATTTCTCTGCACTAAGGGAAGGACTCAGCCCATCCTCCGTTTGCTTGGAAGCAATCGTTCCTCCTGTGGCAATTAGCAATACCTTTTTCACCCGTTTCTCCTTCCGTGTAAAATCTACTTCTGCTCTATAAATCTATTTTACTTCCCTGTTTTTATAAATCCATTTTACTGTTCTGTTTTTTTGAATTCCCCTTTAGGATTCAAATGTTTAGCTTTCCTTCTTTAAAAGTCCGCATCATCTCATTGGTTAAGCTGAAATCATTTCCCTGGAGCTCCAGCTCCTCCCGACTGAGCCACAGCGCTTCGGAAAGCTCCTCCTCATCTCGAACAATCTGAACCTCTCCCGTTTTCGTAAAAGAAGCCTTTTCCTCATCCACTTTGGCAAAATATCCCAAGAGCAAGTCGTCCGCCATTCCCCAGGGCTGGGATTTATAATACTTTGGCTCCTTAATGGGAACACCGGTTTCTTCCATAGTCTCCCGAATCGCCGCTTCCTCCCCAGTCTCCCCAATCTCGATAAAGCCTGCCACAAGGGCGGGTAAGTAGCTCAGTCTGTTGGCGTATCTTGTGCAAAGGATTTTCTCCTTATGGATGATTCCCACAATCACTGCCGGCATAATCTTCGGATAGAAGACCTCCTGACAGTTGGGGCAACGCATAGCCCTTTCTTTTTGTCCTTCTCCGTCTTTGTGCCGCAGACGCCGCAATAGCGGTGCTTTTTGATAAAAATGAAAGAGATGCATCCTGTATTGGCCAAAAAGAGCAGAGACTTTTGGTCCCTTTAAACTCCCTGTCGCAGCTCTTCCAAGGAAAGATATTCTCCGAATTCCACGATATCTTTCAGCAGATAATAGTCCTGCCCGTCCAGGGAAAAAGGTAGGTAAATGACTTTTCTCCAGTCATTTCCCATGGCCTGCTGCTCTCCCTCTTGGGATAAAGCATTTTCCTGTACTTCCTCTTTTTCCTTGGGAAAGGAGGACAAATACCTTTAATTTTATAAAAGGAAAAGCCCTCTCCCTCCGGACATCTTAGGCTTAAACCATCTCCGCTCATGATAGCTATCTGAAGGGATCCACCTTCTTTTCCGGACTCTCTTTTACTAAAACTGACTTACCTGAAAAAGAAAGGAAATAGTCCTCCTTTCCGGGCTTTTTTTCCGGATGATATTGATTTTGAAAAATGATGTTGTCCCAGGTCTTGAATCATCTGGCTTTATCCTTTCTTACGCTATTGTCTGATTGAAAACGATTTCATCTTATAGGATGCTCTTCCAAAAATTTTTAGGTAAAGCAAATCTTCAGGCACTGTAATCTTTTTGGTTTTGCTCTTCCCCTAAAACCAGATAGGGCTGTTCCTGCGTAAAGGCTTCCACCATCATGGCGTCATCCGTAATGCTTAGCCCCTCCTCTTCTTCTCTAAGAAAGTTTTATAGGCTTCCCAAAGCAGAGGAAAGGAAAATGCCTGGGGAGTCTGAATCCGATAAAGACTGCTCCCTATCCACGCTTTCCTGCACAATACCCTTCTCCACTCTGCTTTATGGTATCTGTCACCGAAGCCCCGGAATCACTGCCCCATAGGACTTTTCTTGCCTGATAAATTCTTTCACATAAGTCTAAACTAAAGCAGGGCTGTGCCCCGTCATGGATAAAAATAGAGAGGTCCGTTTGAGATGCTTTTCTTTTCTCTTCTCGATTATTTAAAAACTCCAAAGCGGAGTAAACAGACCAGTAGCGCTCTGCTCCCTCAATCAGGGAAACTACTATGCCTTCCTGTGTAAGCGGAGAAAATGAAGCAGCGAGCTCCTCTTTACATTGTGCGGATTCTCCTTCTAAGAACCGAAGCCCCAGATCTTCCCGCCATTGCTTAAGTTCCCTTCCACCCTTTCCTTATCTTCCTTGAAAGGATCAAAAGAATTTCTTTGCACCTGTCCCAGCTGCAAAAACTTTTGCAGGGGCGGAATAATACAAGGGCTTTCCTGAAAGGGCAGAAACTGCTTTTTCCTTTTGCATCCCATATGGCTGCCTTTTTCCGGCCATCAGAAGGATGACGGTAATTTCTCTTTGATTAGGCATTCTTCCTCCCATATTCCTTTCCATTCCGCTTCAAAGTTTTTCTATGCTGCGTTCTTCTATGCTGCGTTTTTACACCCTAGCCTTCCGTTAAAGCCAGGGATGGATAAGCATTCAAAGAAGCCTCCTCGTTTTCCAGCCTGATAATCATAATAGGCTGCTGCCGCAATCATAGCCGCATTGTCCGTGCACAGCACAGGGCTTGGGCAGTAAAAGCTTAAACTGTGATCCTTCGCCTTCTCCTCCATCTTCCTTCGAAGACAGCCATTTGCGGAAACGCCTCCTGCCACCGCCATTTTTGGATACCCCTAAGTCCAGAGCCAGCTGTAAGCATTTTTTTCCGCCAAGTCCTCACAGACTCCTCCCTGAAAAAGAGGCACAAAGGTCTGCCACCCTTATTTCTTCTCCCAACATTTTCTTATGGTTTAACTCATTTAAAAACCGCAGATTTCACACCGGAGAAGCTAAAGTCAGTAGGGCGTATCCAGTTTTTGCTTTTTGGGAAAATGATAGGCAAAGGGGTCTCCCTCCTTCGCACTCTGCTCCAGCTTCGGGCCTCCCTGGATATCCCAGTCCCACGGCTCTGGCAATCTTGTCGAAGGCCTCTCCGCCGCATCATCTCTGGTTCTTCCATAGATTTTGATTTTTCCGTAATCCTCCACATACAGCAAATGACTATGTCCACCACTGGCCACCAGGCAAACATAGGAGGAACGCAGTCCCGATGGGCAAGATAATTTGCCGCAATATGTCCTTCAATGTGATGTACCGGAATCAAGGGCTTCTGAATGGCATAGGCCAGAGCCTTAGCTTCCGAGACTCCCACCAAAAGAGAACCTACCAGTCCGGGGTCAGGTTACCGCCACTGCCGTAAGATCGGAAAAAGCTTTTTCCCTGCCTCTTCCATGGCCAGACGAATCACCTCATCAATTTTTCCAAATGATTACGGGAAGCAATCTCCGGCACTACCCCTCCAAACTCTGCGTGAAGAGCCACCTGAGAGGAAATCACATTGAGAGCACTTCCTTTCCGTTCTTTACCACTGCTGCTGTGGTTTCATCACAGCTGCTTTCGATTCCCAGAATCAAAAACATCATCCATAAAAACTGTACTCTTTCTTTCTGTACTCTTTATTTACTCTTTCTATATTCCTCTTCTTCAAAGGAAATGTCCTTGCTCCAAGCATCTCTGGCGAATTTCACCGGAAAAATATGGCTGAACTTATCCTTATACTGCTCCGGATAAACCTCCGAAGGAGAATAGTGGGTGTCACATTTCTCTGGGCTGAGCTTCCCGGCCTAGGATGGCTGCCTCCTCCATAGTCATGTGCTTTATGCTTCTTGGCATTGGAGAGCTTGTCCTCCTCCCCATACATTCCCTTCACAGATAAACAAATCCACATCCTTCGCCTTTTTCGGCTATCCTTGAATCGGTCTGGTATCGGTACAATAGACTACCGAAATACCCTGTCTTGCCTCTCCCATATCCATATCCGGGGTAAACAGACTGCCCTCATACTCTACTGCTTCTCCATGTTGCAGGCGATTCCAGCAGGACACGGGAATGCCCGCCTCCCTTGCCCGTTCTACGGAAAATTTTCCAGATCTGGGAATCGTGATTTTATAGCCAAAGCAGGGAATACTGTGTTGCACCTTAAAGGCCTCCAGCTGAAAGCTTTCACAGGAAAAAGCTTTTGCTCTTCTTCCTGAATTTCTATATATTCGATGGCAAAGGGCAGCTCCGGCGCAATACTTCTTAGTCCATTTACCACCCTGGCCAGTCCTTTAGGACCAATCATGGTCACCGGCTTGGTATGCTCTGCATTTCCCATGCTAGAAGCATTCCGGGAAGCCCGGAAATATGGTCCGCATGGTAGTGGGTAAAGCAGATGGTGTCAATGCTATAAAGGGCTCCACCCTTCTCCCGCATGGCAATCTGGGTTCCCTCCCCACAATCTATCAAAAAGACTGGATCCGTTACAGCGTAACATTAAGCTGGTGAGCCAGCGTTTGGGAAGAGGCATCATTCCGCCTGTTCCCAGTAAACATAATTCTAACATAATTTATTGTATCGTCCTTTCCATAAGGATGGCATCCTCTTCCGGATCCCGGTAATACGCCTTTCTTTTGGAAAAGGCCCGAAATCCCTCTCGTTCATAGATTGCTTTGGCAGGGTCATTGCTTTCCCTTACCTCTAAAAATATTTTTCTGAATGGCTTCCGATCTCCTATGGAGAGAATTTCCCAAGCAGTTGTTTCCCAAAACCCTTACCTTGATGCTTTTTCTTCACGGCAATGCTTTCCAACTCTCCTTCCACACCTAAGACTCTCAGAATCGCATAGCCTAAGATTTCCTCTTCCTCCGCCAAAACTATGGCTCTATCGTATTTTCCCTCCACAGCACGGAGGAAATCCTGCCGGGAATAGGCCATACTGCCAAAAAGTGCTTGATCCATCTCCCAAATCTCTTCCACATCCCGTACTTCCATGTACCGAAAAAACATTTCTCCTCCTTGATAACTCACTTTATTCGTGAATCGGATAGTTCTTCGCAATCAGCTTATCCTTGGTTTTCCCTAAATCCTGTAGCCTCTTCCTCCGCACAATCTGAAAAATCCTTTAAAGCTCCTGCTTCCTTTTCTCTTTCCGCCTGAGGCTTTCTAAATACTCCAGATGAAATCCTGCTTCCAAGCCTCCGCCTTTTTCTTTTCTCCCAGTAAGGCTAGGGATGCTGCCCTTTGCAGGGCGTTCTGGGGATTGGGGAAAAGGCAAAGATCCTTTCCCAGGCTCTCTTCAATCTGCTTTCTATAGGGAAAAATGCCGTCCCCCAAGAAAATCTGCTGTCCCTCCTGTTCTTTTGCAAAAGCAAGAAGCTCCTCAATACTCACCGCCCTTTCCGGAGAAATACACTGTCCCAAACGGTAAGATGCGGTATAAACCTGTCCTCTTCTGGCATCCAAAAGCACATGGATGGGATTTGGTAAAAAGCTCAGATTTTCCTGCAACATTTCCAGCGTACTGATTCCATAGAGGGGAATATTTCCGGCTAAAGCCAGTCCCTTTCCGGTTGCCGCTCCGATTCTAAGACCGGTAAAAGAGCCCGGACCCTTGCACAGGAAAATCTGATCCACCTCTTCTAAAGATACCTTACAATGCTCCAAAAGACTGATACAAAGAGGCAGTAAGGTTTCAGAATGGGTAAGTCCGATTTGTAAATCCATCTCTCCTAAAATCTGTCCGTCCTTTAAAAGGCAAACCCCGGAAACTCTCCCGGAAGCATCTAATGCTAAGCTTATCATTTTTTATCCTTTTCTTTCATAGATTACTCTATTTCGCAGATTACTCTATTTCATAGATTGCTCTATTTCCTATTCTCTGTTAAAGAGTTTTTCCATAAACTTTCATAGTTTTTTCTTACTCTACTCTCTACATCGTTGTCTTCCATACGGATTCTCCGAAAGGAAAATCCCTGACTTAAATCCTTTTCAATATAAATCCATTTGGCTTCCGGAGGGATATCCTCCCTGACCTGACTGGCCCATTCCATTAAAGCGATGCCCTCTCCCGAAAGCATATCCTGAAAGCCGATTTCCCAAAAGCTCCTCCGGATCTACGATACGGTAGAGGTCGAAATGATAGAGCTTTTTCTCCCTGATATTCCTTCACGATGGTAAAGGTAGGGGAATCTACATTTTCCGAAACCCCCAGGCCCTTGGCAAAAGCCCTTGGCAAAGACGGTCTTTTCCCTACCCCCAAGGTCTCCTCCAGGCAATAAATCTCGCCTTTTTTTGGCCTTCTGTCCCAGGCGAAAGGCCAACTGATAGCTTTCTTCCTCACTATTGCTAATCCACTCCATTCCTTGCTCCTATTCACAAAAAACGCTGGTGCCTTAGACGCCAGCGTTTCTTTTTATTCTTCCCTCGATGGCGTAGGCAAGACCTATGTCATCGAGCTCCATCTAAAGCGATATTCCCAAAAAGAAGCTCTCGTTTCTGCTGGCTAGCCGACGATATCTTCTTATTCCTCTGAACCGGAATTTACACGAATGTAGTGGAATACTCTCCTTCCGGTTTCATCCTCGAAGGCGGAAAAGACGAGCCAGAAAAATCTTCTTCGAAAAGAATATCGGAAATGATGGCAAATTCATCCTTTCGTCCGGGAAGAACATGAACCTTTACCTTTTCCATCCTCTACGAAGTAGCTCTTTAACTCCTTCTCAATTCCTTCTTCCGTCCCTTCAACGCGAAGAAAATAACGGAAAGCATTTCCGCCCATGGGCTCTATTTCAATCATTTTATCGGACCAGCCGATTCCTTGGAAATTACCTTTATGACGTACTGCCGCAATGATATCGGAAACTACCGCACTGGCAGTAGGCAGCTTACCGGCTCCCATGCCGTAAAGCATGGTGGTTCCCAGACAGTTTCCTACGATACGAATCCCGTTATATACACCATTTACCGGATAGAGAGGATCCTGCTCCTCCACCATCATGGGGGCTACATAAGCAAAATACTTGTCCTCCACAGTCTGTACGGAACCCAAAAGCTTAATGCTGTATCCTAAGGCCTTGGCGTAAGCCATATCAATATCACTGACATTACGGATTCCTTCCGTGTAAATGTCCTCGTGGCGGCAACGATTGCCGGAGGTCATGGAAAGGAGGATGGCAGTCTTTCTGGAGGTATCAAAGCCGTCGATATCCGCAGAGGGATCTCTTTCCGCATAGCCCAGTCTTTGCGCTTCCTTCAAGGTGTCCTCAAAGCTGGAGCCTTCCTCCCTCATCTTGGTTAAGATAAAGTTAGTGGTGCCGTTTAAAATACCTGTGATTTCTGTCACATTTTCCCCGGCATAGTTATGATAAAGGGTACGAATAACCGGAATTCCGCCACCTACGGAAGCCTCGAAATAGAAGTTACAGTTATGCTCCTTGGCAGTTCGAATCAGCTTGGAACCGCAGGCATCCACCACCGCCTTGTTAGAGCTTACCACATGCTTGCCCTTTTCCAGACAGCTTTTAATATACTCGTAAGCCGGATGAATTCCTCCGATAGATTCCACCACCAGCTCCACTTCCGGATCATTTTCAATGACGGAAAAATCTGTAGTGACCAAGGCATCCTCCACACCGGGAATATGCTCTTTTCTGGCCAGAATATACTTTATTTCAATACTTTCTCCGCCCTTTTTCTCAATCTGTGCCCTATTCATATCCAGCACTTCTTTCACGCCGGATCCGATGGTTCCGTAGCCCATGATGGCAATCTTCATCTCATTCGCCCCTTTCTTCTCCTAAGAAACTTTTTCCCATTTTTTTAGTCATTTCCCGCAATCTTTCGATCCGGACAGCCCAACTGCATCCACTTCAGATAAGCGGAAATGAAACGATCGATATCTCCATCTAAAACCGCATCCGTATTGCCGCTTTCTTCTCCTGTACGCAGGTCTTTTACCATACGATATGGCTGTAAAACATAAGAACGAATCTGGGATCCCCAGCCGTTATCCTTTACTTCTCCTCGAATGCCCGCAATCTTCGCTTCCTGTTCTTCCTTTTCCTTCAAATAAAGCTTGGTTTTTAACATCTGCATGGCCTTGTTTTTGTTCTGAATCTGAGAACGTTCCTCCTGACAGGCTGCCACAAAGCCGGTGGGAATATGAATCAAACGAACCGCAGAGGAGGTCTTGTTAATATGCTGTCCACCTGCACCGGAGGCACGGAATACCTCCATCTTAATGTCCTCTTCCGAATCTCAATGTCGATATCCGTCTCGATATCCGGCATAACGTCACAGGGATACAAAGGGAGGTCTGCCGCTTTCCCTGGGCATTAAAGGGAGAAATACGAACCAAGCGATGGATGCTCGGACTCGGAGCGAAGATAGCCGTAGGCATATTCTCCCACCACCTCCATGGTAACGGACTTAATGCCGGCCTCATCCCCATCCAGATAATCCAAGATTTTCACTCGTAAAGCCATGTCTCTCCGCCCATCTGGGTATACATCCGGTAGAGAATGCCCGCCCAGTCATTGGCCTCCGTTCCGCCTGCTCCGGCATTTAAGCGAAGGATAACGTTCATGCTGTCATATTCTCCGGACAAAAGGAGGGTGGTATTCATCTGATCCAATCTTTCGGAAAAGCTGTCCAGTAATTCCCGAATCTCAGGAATGACGGAATCATCATTTTCTTCTTTCCCCATCTGAATCAGGGCTTCAATATCCTCATAATTGCCTTTTAAAGCGGTAAAGCCTTCCAGCTCATCCTTCAAATGTCTCGCCTCTGTGGAAAGCTTGTTGGCCTTCTCCGGATCTCCCCAAAAATCGGGTTCTTCCATCATGCGGTCCAGCTCTATGATTCTTTTTCTCTTGGTATCCAAGTCCAGGGCAGCTTCCAACTGCTGCAAGGGCTCTTCCTTGGAGGAAAGTTCTGATTTAAATTGATCAAACTCGATCACAGAGGCTCCTTTCTCATGCTCTTCTTACTATTTACTCTATTGATTCTTGCTTTTGGATCTTAATTCTTACTGCAACGGCTCCTCTGAAGGGCAATTAATTCTTCTGATAGAGGTTCGCGCCGTGGCACTGCTTATACTTCTTTCCGGAACCGCAGGGGCATGGGATCGTTGGGATAAATCTTTCTGCCTTCTCTTTGCTTCGGACTTCTTACCGCAGATTCATCTCTGTTAGTTGCCAATGGCTTTGCCACCTGCTCTCTTTCCACCTTCTGCTCCAATTTAATCTGGTACAGCACACGGATGGTTTCTTCCTGAATGCTTCTCATCATATTCTGGAACATCTCATAACCGGCAATCTTATATTCTACCAGCGGATCCTTCTGTCCGTATGCCTGCAAGCCGATACCGTCTCTTAGGATATCCATGTCATCGATATGGCTCATCCACTTCTGATCCATAACCTTCAAAAGAATTACTCTGCTCCGCCTCTCTCATCTGCTCAGGATTAGGGAACTCCGCCTCCTTCTGCTCATAAAGACGAATGGCCTCTTCCTTCAATCTCTGGCTCAGCTCATCTCCGGTCATATTCTCATATTCCTCTTCCGTAAGTCTTAACTTCTTTAAAGGAATAATGCTCATCAGTGTGTCATTTAAGCCGGACAAATCCCATTCCTTGGGAGTCTGTCCCTCCCGATACACTCAGCAACATAATTATCCACCGTATCCGTAATAAAGCGTACGATGAGAGGACGCATATTGTCTCCCTCCAATACCTTCTCTCTCTCGGTGTAAATGACATCTCTCTGATCGTTGTTAACCTCATCATACTTTAAGAGATTTTCACGGATGCCGTAGTTGTTTAACTCGATCTTTTTCCTGTGCCTTGGCAATGGCATTGGAAAGCTATCTTATGATGAATCTGTTCTCCATCCGGTACGCCCAAAGCCTCAAACATACCCATCAATCTTTCGGAACCGAATAGACGCATCAAGTCATCTTCCAAAGAAATGAAGAACTGGGACTGTCCCGGGTCTCCCTGTCTTCCGGCACGACCTCTTAACTGATTGTCGATTCTTCGAGACTCGTGACGCTCTGTACCTACAATATGAAGACCGCCGGCAGCCTTTGCCTCATCATCCAGCTTAATATCGGTACCACGACCTGCCATGTTGGTGGCAATGGTTACCGCACCGTGAACACCGGCCTCTGCTACGATAGCCGCCTCCTGCTCATGGAACTTGGCGTTTAAGACATTGTGCTTAATGCCTCTCTTCCGAAGCATGGAGGATAAAAGCTCGGAGGTTTCGATAGCTATGGTACCTACCAGTACCGGCGCTCCGGTCTCATGAATAGCCTGAATCTCATCCACTACCGCCTGGAACTTTTCCTTCTTAGACTTATATACCGCATCATCCAAATCAATTCTCTGTACCGGTCTGTTGGTAGGAATCTGAATAACGTCCATGGAGTAAATGTTCTGAAACTCCTTTTCCTCGGTCTGTGCAGTACCGGTCATTCCGGCCTTCTTCTTGAACTTGTTGAAGAAGTTCTGGAAGGTAATAGTAGCCAGGGTTCTGGACTCTCTCTTTACCTGTACATGCTCCTTGGCCTCGATTGCCTGATGCAAACCGTCGGAATAACGACGACCGTTCATAATACGTCCGGTAAATTCATCAACGATTAAAACCTCATCTTCCTTAACCACATAGTCCTTATCTCTGAACATCAGGTTATGGGCTCTTAAAGCCAGGATAATGTTGTGCTGGATTTCCAGGTTCTCCGCATCAGCCAGGTTGTTAATATGGAAGTACTTCTCCACCTTCTCCACACCCTGCTGGGTAAGGTTTACGGTCTTTTCCTTCTCATTTACGATAAAATCTCCGGTCTCTTCAATTTCTTCTCCCAAAATCGCATTAATCTTGGAAAACTCGGCAGACTCTTCTCCTCTTTCCAGCTGTTGTGCCAAAAATGTCACAAAAGCTCATAGAGCTTTGGTGGACTTTCGGACTGTCCGGAAATAATCAAAGGTGTTCTCGCCTCATCGATTAAAACGGAGTCCACCTCATCGATAATACAATAGTTTAAGCCCCGAAGTACCTGCTGGCTCTTATAAATCGCCATGTTGTCTCTCAAGTAATCAAAGCCCAATTCATTGTTGGTTACATAGGTAATATCACAAGCATAGGCCGCCTGTCTTTCCTCTGTGGACATTTCATTCAAAACCGTACCGACGGTTAAGCCAAGGTAACGGTGCACTCTTCCCATCCACTCGGAGTCACGCTTAGCCAAGTAATCGTTTACGGTAACGACATGAACGCCGTTTCCGGCAAGTGCATTCAAATAAGCGGGACAGGTAGACACCAAGGTCTTTCCTTCTCCCGTTCTCATCTCCGCAATACGTCCCTGATGAAGAACGATTCCACCAATTAACTGTACGGGGAAATGTTCCATACCCAGTTCTCTCTTAGCCGCTTCTCTAACGGTAGCAAAGGCCTCAGGCAGTAAGTCATCCAGGGTCTCTCCCTGTGCCAAACGATTTTTAAATTTCTCTGTCTGTCCCTTAAGCTCTTCCTCGGACATAGCAGCCATCGTGCTCTGTAAAGAAAGGATCTTGTCTAACTTAGGTTGGATCAGCTTTAATTCTCTCTGTGAGTGGGTACCAAATATTTTCTCGAAAAGATTCATTATCCTATACTCCTTCTCCATACAATCTCTGTATGGTTCCGTATAAATCTATAACTCATAGATTCTACCATTAGTTACAAGCTTATTCAAGGTGTTTCCGCCACACAGATTTGTTGATTATTCACAAGATTTTCATACCACTGCATCAAAAAAAATGATATACTCAAGAAAAGAAGAAATTCTTTTGGACAACTGAGAAAGGAAGGAATTTTTTATGAAAATTACCATTACCGGAAGAAACCTTAGTCTAACCGATGGACTAAAAAATGGCGTTGAGAAGAAGTTAGGGAAGCTGGATAAGTTTTTCCAGGCGGAAACTCCCTGTAACGTAACACTTTCTACCCAAAAGGATATGCAGAAGATCGAGGTAACCATCCCTGTAAAGGGAAGCGTTATCCGTGCAGAGGAAGCTACCCCGGATATGTACCAGTCCATTGACCTTGTAGTGGATGTTCTGGAGCGGCAGATTCGTAAATACAAAAACAAATTAATCCAGCGTCATCAGGCCGCATCCGACTTCAGCTCGGAGTTCATTGAAGAGAAGCCGGCACAGGACGAGGAAGAAATCAAGATTGTTCGTACCAAACACATTGATTTAAAGCCTATGACCGCAGAAGAAGCTTGCCTGCAGATGGAGCTACTTGGACACAGCTTCTTTGTTTTCCAGGACGGCAACACCGGCAAGGTCAATGTAGTCTATAAGAGAAAGGCCAACAGCTACGGCTTAATCGAGCCGGAGGAATAACACCTTAAAATATTTAAAAGGGAGCTGTACAGCTCCCTTTTTTATTCCGCTCTTTTCCCGGAAACCCCTAAGAATGTCACAATCATCACAATGGGCATTACAATAGGTACCGCAATGTTAATACTGGCCTGAGTGAGATAAGCCAGATAAGCCAGGCTTACCGCAAAGGGAAAGGCAGTTTGTCCGAAAGTTGCTTCCGCTGAATTCTCAGCCTCTTTCTTCCAAAACACGGTGAAGACATTTTTCAGGAAAAAAAGATAGGCTAAAAGTCCAAAAACACCGATGGTCAAAAGCAAATTCAGATATTCATTATGAATACTGTCAATCAGTCCCATACCGGCCTGTTCCACTTCCACCTTATAATTGTCGTTAGTCAGCATAAAATATCCGTCCGGTCCATAGCCGAAGAGTCTCTTAAGCATAGGCATCTTGTCCCGGAAGTATTCCATACCCATCCTCCAGATAAAGCCTCTGCCTGTTCCCCAAGAATCATCAAAACGTAAAAATTGGCTGAACTGTTCCAGCACCGGATAGCGGTGGGCTACATTTACATCATAAATGACATAGGCTCCCGCCATAAAGAACAGGACTAAAAGCAGGACATAAAGCCTTTTGAAAAGCTTCATGGACAATTCCTTCTTGCTGAATCTTCCTATAGCCCAAAGGATGCCGGAGAGTCCCATCCCCAGATAAGGAAGAATCGTCTTTCCCATGGAAAAGAGGAAGCCCGGTGGAGAAATCTGCAGAATGCTTTGCCCCTTTCCCGCAAGAAGTATGGCCAGCTTCAAAGAAAGGAAAAATAAAAAATATACGGAAAGGCAGGTTCCGAAGCTTTTGTTGTCTTTCCAGCAGAAAAACGGTAAAAGCAGAAAAACAAGAAAATACCCGAGAACCGCATTGTCACTACTTCCGAAGATTGTAGCAATATGGCAAAGCAACATCATTCCCATAAAGAAGTGCTTCCAGCGAAGCTCCTTCTCCTGCAAATATAAACCGGTATAGAGGCAGGCATAAAATAAAACAAGGCTGGTATAGCCGTTGATATTGCCCACAGGTCCCGCGAACATCGCCCACTTGGATAAGTCCGAAACATTGTCGAAGAAATGCATATAGTTCATCATGTAAAAATCGCTGATTCCCCATAAGCACTGTAGAATCACTCCTACAGAAAATAAAAGAATGTGAAATTTTTTAAAGCGATAAAAACGGCTTATGCCCAAATATACCGTAAAGAAAAGCAGCCAGGTCAGAACTCCCATATATCTTCCCGTACTTCCCCACCAGGTTTCGTAAGGATATCCGGAAAGGAACATGGAAAGGAAAAAGAGAAGAATCAGAAGACAAAAGGGAAGATCCGTAGCAAACAAGGGCTTTTTCTTTCCCTCTTCTTTCTTCCAAAAAAGAGAAGGAAGAATCTCTTTTCGTTCTTCCTTCTTTAGGGTCAAAGAATATAAAGCCACAAAGGCAAAAAGCAGTACGGAAAAAACACTGCTGCAGATCCAGAAAAAATCAAAACGAGCCTGGAGAATATCAAAGTATTTGTCCCGAGAATAGAGAGGGAAAAGCAAAAGCATCAAGGCAAGGTAAAGTAAACAAATTCCATTTCCGATTGTATAAAAGTCTCTTTTGGCCTTTGAGTCCTTCAGTTCCATAGCTCTCCCTCTTCCCTCATTCATTTTCTACAAAACACTAATCTACAATATCACCCGGTCCCGGATTCTCTCCGGAATTTGCGGAGCTTGCTGCAGTAGGCGGATTATTACCTATGCTCGGCTCTGCATTATTTTCCTTTTTCTTTGTTTCTTCCACGGATTTCTTCGTCTCTTCGTTGGATTTCTTACTTTCTTCCGTGATTTTCTTGTTTTCTCCCGCAGTACTTTCTTCCGTGTACTGAATCTCGCCCTTCTTGCTTTCTTTGCTTTCCTGCTTGGATTCGGAATTCTTTGTACTTTCTACGGTTTTTCCGTTGCTGTCCGTCTCTGTTTTGGATTTCTTGGACTCGGAGCTTTCCTCGGACTGAGATTTCTTCTTTCCGCTTTCTTCCGTGGAGCTCTTCTTCTTTTTACTATTCTCCTCTTCCTCTCTGTCTTCTGAGGATTTCTTCTTTTTGGAGCTGCTGTCGCTGTCTCCTCTTCCGTTCTTATAGCTTCCGGAATCCTCCGCAATCTTGTCACTATAGGTCCAGACTGCAGCGGAGGGCTTATAATCCGTATCATTAAAGAGATATGCATGAAGCTTGGTTACATTGGAGGCCAAGCTCTGGGGAATAACGCAGTCTCCCTTCTTTCCCATCATTTGTGTGGTTAAATCATAGGGGAAGCCTTCGGAACCTACAATATTGTATCGGTTAACACCCTTAGCCAGCTCTAAAATATCTCCCACATCCACATTAAAGGCAATCTGAGGAAGAACGGTGTCAATAACATTGGTCAAGGTGGCTAAATCCGCCTTTTTGGCATTGGCAAGAACCTGAGAAATAACCTCTCTTTGTCTCTTGGTTCTGGTAAAGTCGTCATCCATGTAACGAAGTCTGGCGTATGCTACCGCCTGTACACCGTCCAAATGCTGCATTCCCGGTCCCTTAATATACTCCGCCGCAGGATTCTTCTCATTGACCTTGGACTCAATACTGGTCTCATGAATATAGGCATTCATGTAACGGAATTCCTTCTGGGTAATGTCAATATCCACACCTCCCAGCATGGTAATCACATCCGCCACTGCTCTCCAGTTAAAGGTGGCATAGTGTTCAATATCCAAATCCAGATTTTTATTGAGGGCCGCAACCGCCTGTTCCGGACCGCCGTCCGCATAAGCCTCGTTAATCTTGGCAAAACGGGAGCCTGCTGCCAGATTCAAATAGGTGTCACGGAATACGGAAGCCAGCTTTACCTCTCCCGTACCCCTGTCAATACAAACAATAATCTGCACATCCGCATTGGCTCCACGACCCACTCCGCCGTCACGGGAATCAACACCGAAAACGGCAATGGTCCAGTAGCCCTGCATCTGCTCCTGCTTTTTGACATCGATATTGTCATTCTTAACGTTCTTTGTATTAAACTGTACATCCGGCTTAATATTCATATAACGAACCACATAACCGGTACAGAAAATTAAAATCAAAGTGAGAATTTCGATAACGGAAATCAGAAGAACCTTCTTCCACAAAGATTTCTTCTTTTTATTCTTCTCATCATAATACTCTTCCAGCTCTTCCTCGATCTGGTCCGGAGAATTTACCTGCAAAATATCCAAAGAACTCTTGCGTTTCTCCTCATTTCTTTCTTTGGGAAGAGTATAGAAGTCTACATTTTTCTCTCTCTTTCCTTCTTGGGATAACTTCTTATCCAAAAAAGACAGATCTTCCTTCCCCTGCTCTCTTCCTGTAGGGCGGTCTTCCTGCAAGCGCTTCCCTCTTGCAATCTGTGCCTTTAAATCCTGCTCTTTCTCGGAAAGGGGAGCACTCTCCCTCTTCTTTATTTCCGACGCGTTCTTTACTTCCGCTGAAGAGCTATGATTGCTCTCTTTATTTCCACTATGACTATGAGGTCTTCTCCCCTTATTCTGTTCTAATGCCACACTACTCCTCCAAATTGATTTCAAAGCTTATTTTACAGGAATCAAGGTATAATACCATGAAAAACACAAAAATTAATAGGCATTTTTGTTAATAAATCCTTTCCATAGGGTTAAAAAAGAGTATGCGAATATCCAAAGAAAGGCTCCAGTTTTCAATATACCAAAGGTCACAACGGATTCTTCCCTCAATAGAGGTATCTCCTCGGAAACCGTTCACCTGCGCCCATCCGGTCATCCCCGGACGAACCTGATGCTTAATCATATAGCGAGGGAATCTGTTCCTTAAACTGCTCCACAAACTGGGTTCTCTCCGGTCTGGGACCTATAAGAGACATATCTCCTCGTAGGGACATTGAAAAAATTGGGGAAGCTCATCAATAGAGGTTTTTTTCGGATGATTTTTCCCGATCCAAGTTACTCTGGGATCCCCCTTTACCGTCCAGCCCTTCTTTTCTTCCTCCACGGTCTGCACCCGCATGGAACGGAATTTGTACATTTGGAAGGGAAGATTATGTCTTCCCACTCTTTCCTGCTTGAAAAATGATGGGGCCGCTGGAATCCAGTCGAATCAAAAGAGCCACCAGAAGCATCAGGGGACCGAAAAAGAATGATTCCCACCAGGGCACCGAAAAATATCCATAAGACGTTTTCACAAAAGCATTAAAGGGATCCGTCAAGGGAACATTACGAATATTGATAACGGGCAGTCCGTCCAAATCCTCCGCAATGGGCTTGGGTGAATAATCTCCTGATAGTCCGGTAAAAAAATTTGGTATGGACACCGGATTTTTTTCACAAACCGCCACAATTCCCGGAAGCTTTTCATAAGCGGCAAGGGGCAGGGTTATCGCAATCTCGTCAATCGTGTTTTGAGCCAGGAAGTCTCCCAGCTCCTTGATTTTTCCGATTACGGATACCCCTCTATAGGACTCTCCCTTCTCCGCAAAATCATCTACAATACCATAAATGGTATAGCCCCAATCCGGATTTCTTTTGCAAGCGTCGATAAAACGGTTGGAAACCGCGGAAAACCCCACCAGAATGAGGTGCTTTTGGTTAAAGCCCTTCTTTCGAAGAGTGGCCAGGAATCTTCTTAAACCATAACGCTCCAAGGTATTTAAACAAATATTGCCAAGATAGTTATAGAACAGCACCTTGGTAGAGAAATGTTCAAAATAGCCGGATTTACGAAAGGCAAAGAAAAGAGAGGCGGAAATCAAAAGCCCCACACTGTTGGCTTGAATAATGCGAAAAAGCACATTTTTCATCCGCATGGTACGCATAGGATGATAAAGTCCGAAAATCCAATACAAAATTAAATATCCCGGAATCAGGGGAAGCAGGGCGGTAAAATACACCTTAGGAGAAAGTACGCCATGGCCCTCCGGAAAAATAGGATTCTCAATCGCAAAATACCATGCCAAAAAATAGGCCAAAGCTATGACGATTCCGTCGAAGAGGACCTGTAATTGATTTAGCTGTTTTTGTTTATCTTTGATCATATTTCCCTTCCTGTACAACAGCGGTATTAAAAAATTCTTAGGAAAGCAGATTCTTAGGAAAGCAGATTCTTCGCAAAGGCGATTTGTCTTCTTAAGAGCCGTTCCGCCTCCGGTCTATGCACTTGCAATTCAAAGTCATGAGGCAATTCCCTTCATTTTTACCGGGAAAATAGCTTTCCACCGGAACGCCGATTTGCCGGAGCTTTCTTTGAAAGTCTTTTCCCTGTTCCTGAAAGGAGCCCAGGTTTCCGTCTGACAGAAAAGTGGGAGGAAAGGATTTTTCAATGTTTTGCAAAACAGAGGCTTCCTTCGCCTTTCTTCCCTTTTCCAAATCTTCTTCCTGAAAATAAGCAATTCCCCAGTTCCGAAAATAAGAATTGTTTTCTTTTGAATTGGTCTGCCCGTAACGGGTAGTATCCAGGAGGCCGGAAAGAGAGATAAAGCCGCAAATCTTTCCCTGCCCCTTTCCTAAAACATCTTCCACCTTTAATCTTTTTCTATAATTTTCATCCAGCTGGCTGAGGATAAACTGTCCTCCCAGTGCGGCTCCTGCACTGTCTCCCAGTATAATGAGCTTATTTGGATTAATCCCTAAAATATCCTTTTTCTGTACTATGGTTTTTACTGCGGCGGCAGCTTGCCTCAGGGCGATAGGATAGGGATAATCCGGCGCCAAAGCATAGTCAATGGCGATAACTTGGAACCCGTTCTTCAGCCATTCCAGAAAATAGGGATGCTGGTCCACAACATTTTTACTGCCGGACACAAAACCTCCTCCGTGAAAATAAAGGATGGTGCCCAGAACCTCTTGCCTGCGCTCTTTCGGATAGAGGTATGCATCAAAGGAGTTGTTGGGGTAGGCGGAAGGATAGGAAATATTTTTATACCGAATATATTCTCCATATTCCTCTCTGTAGCTTCTCTTCTCTTCCCCCGTAAGAACGGCAGTTCTTTTGGTAAAGGACACTGCCTCCTTTATGGCTTCTCTTTCCCTTCCTTTTCCTTCCTCCCGGAAGAAAAAAAAGCTAAGCCCGAGAAAAAAACATAGAAAGAAAGCTATCCCTATTCTTTTTTTGAAAAACTTTCCTCCCATGCTCTTTCGGCCTTCTCTTTCTCTGTCATCTTTCTGTCTTGTATCCTGTCTCTTCCGTCTGAAAAATATCATAAGACATATTTGTTTAGTATAGCATAAAAAAAGCTTCCGGAACTCGTCTCAGAAGCTTTTTTTATCGCAATCACACAATTTATTTTTTATTTTCCGTTCATTTTTCCTACTATTAAGGAGAAGCTTAAAGCCTCCCTATGAAAATATCATTTTTCTAAAAATCTCATCTTCTTTAAGGTTTGCAGACATCTCCGAAAGAAGCTTTTCTTAGTTATTGTCATTACTGTTCTTTCCTAAAGTTACTTCTACCGTCTTTTTCTTCATATTGTCCCTTGGCAGAAAGACGTTTTACAGTCACCTCCACCTTTTTCTCCTGCCTTATAGCCGGAGATTAAGGAAACCAAATCCTCCAGGCTTCTTACGCCCCTGTCCGTCAAACTTGGTAATAATGTCCTTTTTCCTGTAAAGCGGAATTATCAATGCCATCCCCCTTTAAAAATCTTATAGACGTATATTCCCTGAGGCATGTTGTAGGCTTCCGCAATACTGCTGTCCACCGTTTTTACCCTGAATACCGATGTAGCCTCTTTCGTCATCTTTGACCTTTTCTCTGGTATCTCTCTTGGAAAGTGTCTCCACGATTTCCTGCGCCTTCTTGGCAGGAATGGAATAGCCCATACCCTCTACGGTGGTATCGGAATACTTTGCCACATTGATACCGATTAACTCTCCCTGCATATTCAGTAAGCGCCGCCGGAGTTTCCGGGATTAATGGCTGCATCGGTTTGTAAAAGACCGGTTTCCGTACCGTTTTCCGTTTGAATGTCTCTATCCTTGGCTGAGATAATTCCGGTGGTTACAGACTGTCCGTAGCCTAAGGCATTTCCGATTGCCACTACCTGATCTCCTACGCTTAAGGCATCGGAGTCCCCGAAAGGTGGCTGTAGTAATACTCTTCTTGGTGTCTGCGGAAATGGAATCCAAAGGAACCGCAATCACTGCCAAATCCGCATCACTGTCTGTTCCCTTAATCTTTGCATCATAGGACTTTCCGTCTACAAATTGTACGGACAGAGAGGTGGAATCCTCTACCACATGCTTATTAGTCACAATCAGAAGCTCATTATCATTTTCTCCGATAATCACACCGGAACCGCTGGCTGCCGCCTCTTGCGTCTGTCCCTGACCGTAAAGAGAAAAAAGCCGTTCTGCTGATACTTAATGGTGTTTGTGATGGAAACTACGGAAGGCATTGCGGTCTTAGCAATATTGGACACGCTTTCTTCTCCGGATGCAGTAGTCTTTGTGGAAGACGTATCATCCTTGTCCTTTGCTACCGTTTTCTGAATGGGAGAAGTGCTTTCCTTCTGTCCCTGTCCGGTAAGCTCATTTACGCTTGCTACAATTTCTGAACGGTGTTGATCTGCCAACACATTTACCCCCACCATAGTGCCTCCGGATACTGCTCCGAAAAGAAGGGCGGATGCCACAATTCCTGCTACTCTATTTCCTCTTGCCATATTTTACCTCCTTACTAAGCCAAAGCTTTTTCCTTTACGACTTAGCTCTTTCTTTTTTATTTTACTATTTGAAAAACTTTTGCATTATTTTCATGGTCTTGGGAAAGCTGTTTTTCCTTTTGACAAGACATAGAATAGAAAAATGTGGCAATGGAAAAAAAGAGTGAGGATTTTGTGTCCTCACTCTTATCTTACTTGTTTATTCCACTTCTAAAAATCAAAGCCTCATAGCCGGAAAGCTTTTACGGTATTTCCGTTGATTTTTGGCTCTACATTGGAAAGCAGCACCTTCTTAATTGTTCCGGGAATCACCACTTCTCTTTCTTCTTTTCTGTAATTTCCCAAAACCAAAAAGAGTTTTCTTCTCTCCCTTTCTGTAAAAAGCCATCAAGCGGTCTTCCTTCTCCAGGAAGGGAATAAAGTCTCCATAAACCACCGCTTCCTTATACTCCTCCTGCTTACGAAGAGCACAGAGCGCTTTGTAATAGGCCAGAACGGAAGCCGGATCCTTCTCCTGACTTTCCACATTAATCCTTGTATAGTTGGGATTTACGGGAAGCCAGGGTTTTCCGGTGGTAAAACCTGCTTCCTTACCGCCTGCTCCATTGCATAGGAGTTCTGGCATTGTCTCTGGAATAACGGTTGACAATCTTCAACGCTTCTTCCTTACTATAGCCGTTTTCCAAGGCAATCTTATACTCATCCAGGGTGGAAATGTCATCCACCTCGGAAATGTCGTGGAAAATTACATTTTCCATACCGATTTCCTGTCCCTGATAAATAAAGGGCAGCCCCCTCTGCATCATCAGCATGGTGGCAATAAACTTCTTGGAGGTATCGCTTAAGTCCTCCGCCGGAATATAGCTGTTTACTCCTCTGGACTCGTCATGGTTCTCAATAACGGTAGAAATAAATCCTACGGGATTTACCAATCTTTGGGTTAAATAGCAGTTGTCCCGATAAGCATTGGGGGTAACCGGCTTATTGTCAAACCATCCCTTGTCGGAATGTCCGCTGCTATGGGCACGGAAGTCAAACATGGAGGAAAAAATAGCCGTCTTCTCCGATAAACTCCGGAATCTGCTCCTCGGTTTCATTAAAAACTTCTCCCTACAGAAAAGGCATTGTGGGGACGGAAGCAACGATCCCGCATTTCCCGAAGGAAGTCTCCGATTCCCTCCGCCTCATAAATCATATTGGTGCAGGCAGCCATACCGTCTTCTCGGTCTGCAGGATAGTGGTGTCCCTGAAGGGGGAATACCTTCTTGATGTTCAGGATGGCATCAATACGGAAAGCCGGATACCCCTTGTCCAACCACCAATTAATCATCTTGTAGATTTCTTCTCTAAGCTTTGGATTCTCCCAGTTTAAATCCGGCTGCTTCTTATGGAAGAGGTGTAAGTAATAGGTGTTCTCCGTTCCCGGTACCTTCTCCCAAACGGAACCTCCAAAATAGGAACGCCAGTTATTGGGCTCCTTTCCGTCGATTCCCTCTTCAAAGAAGAAGTAATCTGCGTAAGGGTCCCTTGGGATCCGCAACGGCCTTTTGGAACCACTCATGCTCATCGGAGCAATGGTTTACTACCAGATCTAAAAAGGATATGCATGTCCCTTTTTCTTAGCCTCTGCCAAAAAGCTCCTCCATATCCTCATTGGAACCGAAGCGGGGATCAATCTTATAGTAATCCGCAATATCATAGCCCTGGTCTGCCAATGGAGATAGGAAGCAGGGAGAAATCCAGATAATATCAACTCCCAAACTTTTCAAATAATCCAGTTTTTCGATGATTCCCCGAATGTCTCCGATTCCGTTTCCCTTAGTATCCTTAAAGCTTTTTGGATAAATCTGGTAAGCGACCTTCTCTTGCCACCATTCTTTTTTCATTTTTTCTCCTTACTATACTTTTCCTTTTCTGTCATTCTATCCTGCCGACAAAATGACAGCTTTCCGGCCGTGACAAAGCTGCCGCGGCTGATTTAAATTTCTAATACAAAGGCCTCATAGGGAAGCAAATGGCCTCTCTTGGCATCTTCCTCTTCCACATTGTGAATCAAAAGCTTTCCTGCCTTAAATTCCTCCGGAATAGCGAAATCTCGTTCATTCTCCGATACGTTGCAGACCACCAAAAGCTTCTTATCTCCCAGAGATCTCTCATAGACAAACAAATCCGGATCCTCGGGAAGTAATAAATGGAAATCTCCATACACAATCAGCTCTGAGCTATGCCGTAACGCAATCAACTTCTGATAGTAGTGGAAGACGGAATCCGGTCTCTTCAGCTGCTCCTCCGCATTTACTGTAGTGTAGTTTGGATTTACCGCAATCCAAGGAGTTCCTGTGGTAAAGCCCGCTTCCTTTTCACTGTTCCACTGCATTGGAGTTCTGGCATTGTCCCTGCTCTTATGAGCAATCAGGGGGAATAATTCTTCCTGATCAATATGCAACTTTTCTGTCAATTCTTTCAAAGCATTAATGCTTTCAAGATCTCTAAACTGAGATGGCTCTGTAAAAGATAATTCCCCATACCCAGCTCTTCCCCCTGATATACATAAGGAGTTCCCTGCATCATGTGCAGGAAGGTAGCAATACATTTTGCGGAACGCTCTCTGTACTGTCCTCCGTCATCCCCCAGCCGGGCAATAACTCTGGGTTGGTCATGGTTGCAAAGATAGATACTGTTCCATGCCACATCCTTTAAGCCCAGCTGCCACTTTTCCAGATTTTTCTTTAAAGGAACTAAAGGCATTCTTCCGGTGTTCCACTTAAAACCGTACTTGGGATTCTCATCCATGCTCACGTGCTCAAACTGGAAAACCATGTTTAACTCGGTTTGGCGCTTCATTGGCATATTTTTTCGCTTCTTCTAAGGTTACTCCCGCAGTCTCTCCTACAGTCATTAAATCATACTTGAGAGCACCTTTTGATTCATTTCCTGCAAGAACTCATGAACTCTGGGACCATTGGCACAAACTCCTCCGTCTCCATAAACAGCCCCTTTGGGAATCTCCGTGCTGGGAAGTCCCTCAGGCTTGGAAATTAAGGAGATAACATCCATACGGAAACCGTCGATGCCCTTTTCGCACCAACGAGTCATCATATCAAAGACTTCTTTTCTGACGATTTCATTTTCCCAGTTTAAATCCGGCTGCTTCTTGGAGAAGAGGTGGAGATAGAATTCTCCGGTCTTTTCATCAAAGACCCAAGCAGGTCCTGAGAAGAAGGAACCCCAGTTGTTGGGAGGAAGAAGCTTTTCTCCCTGATACTCCACAATATCCCCGGCAAAGCGCTCCTGCTCTTCCTTGGACACGGTAGAAAGCGGTCTTCCCTTACGCCAAATGTAGTAATCTCTCTTGGCATTTTCCTTGTCCTTACGGCTCTCCATAAACCAGGCATGCTCATCGGAGCTGTGGTTTACCACCAAGTCCATCACAATCTTAATGCCTTTTTCATGGGCCTTTTTCAGAAGTCTATCAAAGTCAGCCATGGTACCGAACTCTTCCATGATATCTTCATAGTCGGAAATATCATAGCCGTTGTCATCGTTGGGAGAACGATAAACCGGAGAAAGCCAAATGACATCAATGCCCAATTCCTGCAGATAATCCAGCTTACTCTCGATTCCCGGTAAATCTCCGATGCCGTCTCCATTACTATCACAGAAACTTCTGGGATAAATCTGATACACAACGGCTTCCTTCCACCATGTCTTTTTCATCTTCTTCTCCTTTCAAAGAAAAACAATACTTTTATTCCATTAACAATACACGCTTAGAATCTTCTATTCCATTACGGAAGCACACTACACTTCCTCCAGGAACTTTTCTCTGTCCCTGTGCTCCGATTCCTTTTTGCAAATGAAGCTCTAGCCCGGGAAGATGGCTGCCTCTCCCGTAAAGCCTGCACAGAGCTTCCTTCCTCCAAAAAAATACAGGTAATCGAATATCCTTTTTACAAGTTCCAATATCCTGCTCTTCCTTAAGCAGAAACAAAAGCTCCGTTACCGCCCGTCTTCCCTTTTCCGTGCTGTCCTGGCATATGGTGCAAAGCCGAGGCCTTGCTCTCTTTGCCGCAGAAATCCCATCATATCCGGCTATGGAAATATCCTCCGGAACCCTAAGGCCTTGATCCATACAAAAGCTCATCATTTCCAGAGCCATAATGTCTGCTGTGAAGAATAAAGCCGTACAGCCCCAAAAAAACCTTCCTGATAAAATTCCTTGTATTGCTTTTGTCTGATTTTCCCGTCATAGGATAAGTTTCGGCAAAGACTCCGGTCCGCCGCTAAGTTTTTTTCTTGATAGGCCTGCAGATAACCCTGATACCGAATATTGTCTATAGCGTCCTTCCGCAATACATCCATGCCGTCCATCAAAGATAAAAAAGCAATTTTTTCATGTCCTTTGGATAGCAGGTAGCGAGTCATCTCCAGTGCTCCTTGATAATCCTCCAATCCCACATTCACATAGGAATGATCTTCCGGGAAGAAAATGGTATCAATGGTAACAACCGGTACCAAGTTCAAAGAGCGTAAATAGTAGTAGCCTTCCCGTTTTGCACCCAGGAGGATAATTCCTTCCACATTCCACTCCAAAGTAATCTTTGTACAGAGCTCCATATTCGGATTGGCATACAGCAAAAGAAAATATCCTTCCTTCTGTAACGCGCTTTGTACTGCACCGATGATCGAAGAAACAAAGGGATCCTGTACAATACTCTCCTCCTCAGCTCTGCTATAGGCCAAAATCAGAGCAATAAGACGGGAGCCCTGTTTTGTCAACATTTGGGCCCCCCGATGTGTAACATAATGCTCTTCTTCTAAAATCCTTTGCACCTTTTCATAGAGCTCAGGACTTAACTTGTTTTTTCTGCCATGAATCACATTGGATACTGTAGAGGGACTTACATTTGCAAGTTTAGCAATATCTTTAATCCTAGCCATAATCTTCATTCTGAATATTTATCACAGGGAAATGCCTGCAAACTGCAAAGGACCTGCAGTCCATGCAAGATGCAGTCCTTTGCGATAAATATTCCTCTCTCTGTTAGATTCTTTGAGAACGCTGTTCTCCTTATCCCTTTACAGCACCCTCTACCATTCCGCTCATAATCTGCTTCTGTCCTACCAGGAAGACAATAACCATAGGAAGAATCGCCAGTAATGCTGCAGATAAAATCAAATCCCACTGCTTTACATAAGATCCCACGAAAGCCTGTACAGCTACAGGAAGGGTCTTAATCTTTCCGTTCTGTCCCAGCATCAAAGAAGGCAGTAAATAGTCGTTCCAAATCCACATACCGTTCAAAATGGTCACTGTAGTAACCACCGGACGCAGCAACGGAAAGATAATCTTGAAAAATGTCCCCTCAGGAGAACAGCCGTCAATTGCCGCAGCCTCCTCCAACTCATAGGGAATACCCTTAATAAAACCTGTCAGAATAAATACTGTCATGGCACCGCCGAAACCAAGGTAAGCAAACAAAATACCATGGACAGACTGCAACATATTAATGCCCACAAACTTTCCCACATCTCTAAAGGTGGAAAGAAGAGGAAGCATTACTACCTGGAAAGGAATAATCATAGAAGCAATAAAAGTCATATACACTGCAATCGCCCAAGGCTTTTTATTGTTTCTACTGATAACCCAGGCAGCCATACAGCCGAATAAAATCAGAAGAATCAAAGAAACTACTGTAATAATCGCCGAGGTACCGAAAGCATACCAGAAGTTAAAATTGGAATTATGAATTACAGAATTCAGGTTTGCCTGTAACTGGGCAAAGCTAACCCCTTGAAAAGCCACCGGATCCTTAACGATATCAGCCTGTCTCTTGAAGGAATTCATCACTACCAAATAGAAGGGAAATAAAATATAAATCGCAATGCAAGTTCCCAGAATTCCCAAAAATAAATTTTTTACACTTTTAGACTTGCCCATTACATCTCCACCTCTCTACTATTGCTGATTCGAACTTGAATCAGGGAAATTACCGCCAGAATAATAAAGAACAAAATAGCCTTTGCCTGAGCCAGAGCAAAATTATTCTTTGCAATAGCCGTGTTGTAAATATTTAAAGCAAGCATCTGGGTACCGTTCGACAAATAGGAGCCCATAAAGTCCGCCACAGAACCGGTTCCGTTGGTCAAAGCCATATTCACATCGAACTGTTTAAAAGCAGAGGTTAAGGTTAAGAAAGTACAAATGGTAATGGTAGATGCAATCATCGGCAGCTTAACCTTAAACAAGGTTTGCAACGCTGTAGCCCCGTCAATCTGAGCAGCCTCCAGCACATCTCCCGGAATCTGTGTAAGTCCCGTAACATAAATCAACATGATATATCCGCCACTCTGCCAGAGATAAACCACAATAATGGCCAACATCGCTGTCTTGGTCTGGGATAACATGGAAAATTTCATATAATTCATCAAAAACATTGTTGAAGACGAACTGCCAGATATAACCCAGAACAATTCCTCCAATCAGGTTCGGTAAAAAGTAAGCAGCTCTGAAAAAAGCCACCCCACGCATTTTCACAGTACAAAGTAGAGCTAATAAAAAGCCTACCAAGTTAATCATCACAACATTAATAATAACAAATACAAAGGTAATTAAAACGGACCAGATAAAGGCCGGATCTTTAAACATAGCCTGATAGTTGGCTAACCCTACTACTTTGGTAAAACGAATTCCTGTCCAATCAGTAAAAGAATACCCTATACCTAAAATTAACGGAATAATCACAGTCACCGCAAAGGTAAATAGCAGGGGAAATAAGAATAGAAAATAAACTATTTTTCTATGGTGTTTTTTGCTTGGCAAAATATACAGGCCAAGAAAAAACAAAACCACACCTAAAATCAATAAGTTACCGCGGTATGTAGCCTTAGAGCCTGTAAAATCCAAAACCAAAGTATAGATCGTACTAAGCGCTCCTGCCAGAAGCAAAATAATAGACTGCAAGGATTGTGAACGTCCTTTCATGAAATCCCCCTTTTAAAAAATGGGGCAGCTTAGCTGCCCCTATTCCGGGAAAAAATTAGCCAGCATAGTACTGTGCAATTACTTTTTTTCCATAGTATCAACAAACTTCGCTGTATCTAAATTGCCGGAAGCGAAATCCTGATATACAACACCTAATGCATTCTGTGCAAGACCGTCTTTGTTGTTTTAACCAATGCCAAGCAGAGGTCTTTCCTGCCTTGGTGTAATCAGTAATGGTCTGTGCAAACGGATCGTTAGCTACATAGCTGATAGACTTGAAAGGACTTACAAATCCAGCCTTTTTCAACAAGAATCTTCTGAGCCGTATCCTCGGAAATCCACTGTAAGAACTTCTTGGACTCTTCAGCATTATCATTGTCAAAAAACAGACCACCAAGAAGGAGAGTTAGTCTGAATAGTATCAATACCTTCCTCAAATGCATAAGGAATCATACCAACCTTGAAGTTGCCGGCAGCATCATACTGCTCCTTATCATCATTAGTCATGGTTGCACCAATCCAAGATCCCTGTGTAACGAAAGCATACTTTCCTGCAGAGAAGTTCTGAATCTGCTGGTCGTAGGTTCCGGAAACCAAAAGAGCAGGATCTGCATACTTGTTGAAAAGAGCAATCATATCAGCATACTTGCTGAAACGCTCCTTATCAAGCTTTCCTTCGTTTAATAAGTCAATGTATTTGGTATCATCTCTCTTCAGGCCTGCATCCTCATAAACACCGAAGAGGTGGTTACCGGTAGACCAGTAAAGATTGGTAGCCTCTGCAACATAACCGATTACAGCAGTAAGACCTAACTCGTCCTTCTTGCTGTCCAGAGTCTCAAAAGCCTTCTTCATGGATTCAGGACCTGTGATAGACTTTGGATCAATTCCGGCCTTCTCCAGAACATCCGCATTGTAAGCAAGACCGATAGCCTCTGTGGTATAAGGGAAGCCTAAAACCTTACCGTTCTCATCCTTGTAAGCAGATTCTGTATCGGAAACCCACTTCTCATTGGATAAGTCTACAAGATGACCTTCCCAGTTCTTAAAAATCGTTAGCACCGCCATTAACAAAGATATCCGGCATATTGTCAGCCTGGAAATATCCCTTTAGGGTTCCCTGAATATCAATTCCGCCACCCATGGACTCAATGTTAACCTTTACACCGGTTTCCTTCTCGTACTCTGCAGCCAGTTCCTTCATCTGTGCATCGACTTCGATCTTACCGTTTACTAAACGAAGCTCTTTGCCTGTGCTTGCAGCCTTCTCTCCGCCAGCCTCGGATCCGGCCTCCTTTGCCGCATCAGATCCTGCAGCCTTTGTGTCTTTGCTTGCATTGGATCCGCCGCAAGCTGTCAATGCTGCAGCTAAGATTGCAGTCATGAGTGCTAAGTTTCTTTTTTTCATGAACTTTTCCTCCTAAAAATTGCCCCTTAAAATAGGGAGACTATGCTCTCCGGGAATATACAAGCTCTGTATGAAATTGATATACCCTATTCGCTTTCTCAATCATAGCAGTTTTAAAGTATAAATACAAGAACAATTTTTAAAAAATGCACAGAAAAAAAGCTTGAAAAAAATAGAAAATTATTCATAGTATTTCATAACACTATAATAAGAAAATAAAAAAATAATAAGCAAAAAATACATTTTATAAGATAAAGGGAAATGAAGGAAAATGAGCATAAAAATCGAATAAAGAAACCATATAAGTACATAGTAAAATGAAAGTAAAGGCACAATGAAAGTAATGCTATAATAAAAATTACAAAAATACAATAAAAATCACAAAATACAACAAGAATCACAAAGTAAATAAAGCAATCTTAAGCATTATTTTAAAATATGAATACAAAAAAAACCACTTCATAAGAAGTGGTTTCTTCCTATCACGACCCGGAACGGATTCGAACCGTCGACCTCCGCCGTGACAGGGCGGCGCTCTAACCAACTGAGCCACCGGGCCATATTCTCGCACCTTCAAAACTACATATCAAAGATTATTCTTCCTAGACTTTAGACAAAAACCAGACGCATTGGATAAGCCCTCGACCTATTAGTAACTGTCAGCTGAATGTATTGCTACACTTACACCTCAGTCCTATCTACCTCGTTCTCTTCAAGGGGTCTTACTCTTGCGATGGGATATCTCATCTTGAGGTTGGCTTCACGCTTAGATGCCTTCAGCGTTTATCCATTCCCAACTTGCCTACCCTGCTATGGGATTGATTCCCAACAGGTACAGCAGAGGTCAGTCCATCCCGGTCCTCTCGTACTAAGGACAGATCCTCTCAAATATCCTACGCCCGCGCCGGATAGGGACCGAACTGTCTCACGACGTTCTGAACCCAGCTCGCGTACCGCTTTAATGGGCGAACAGCCCAACCCTTGGGACCGACTTCAGCCCCAGGATGCGATGAGCCGACATCGAGGTGCCAAACCTCCCCGTCGATGTGAACTCTTGGGGGAGATCAGCCTGTTATCCCCAGGGTAGCTTTTATCCGTTGAGCGATGGCAATCCCACTTTCATACCACCGGATCACTAAGTCCGTATTTCTACTCTGCTCGGACCGTCGCCCTCGCAGTCAAGCTCCCTTATGCCTTTGCACTCTTTGGATGGTTTCCAACCATCCTGAGGGAACCTTTGAGCGCCTCCGATACACTTTCGGAGGCGACCGCCCCAGTCAAACTCCCCACCTGACATTGTCCCTTGACCGGCTTACGGCCCTAAGGTTAGAAATCCAATAACATAAGGGTGGTATCCCAACAGCGACTCTGATAAAACCGAAGTTCTATCTTCTTCGTCTCCCACCTATCCTGTGCATACATTACCGAATCCCAGTATCAAGCTGGAGTAAAGCTCCATGGGGTCTTTCCGTCCTGGCGCGGGTAACCAGCATCTTCACTGGCACTTCAATTTCACCGGGTGCATTGTTGAGACAGCGCTCAAATCATTACGCCTTTCGTGCGGGTCGGAACTTACCCGACAAGGAATTTCGCTACCTTAGGACCGTTATAGTTACGGCCGCCGTTTACTGGGGCTTCAATTCAAAGCTTCGCTTGCGCTAACCTCTCCTCTTAACCTTCCAGCACCGGGCAGGCGTCAGCCCATATACTTTACCTTACGGTTTCGCATAGACCTGTGTTTTTTTGCTAAACAGTTGCTTGAGCCTTTTTCTCTGCGGCCCAGTTGCCTGGGCACCCCTTCTCCCGAAAGTTACGGGGTCATTTTGCCGAGTTCCTTAACAATGCTTCTCCCGCCGGCCTTAGGATTCTCTCCTCATCTACCTGTGTCGGTTTGCGGTACGGGCTTACTAAACACAATAGCGGCTTTTCTCGCCACAGAGTCCAAGAGCTTCTCTACTTCTTTTCGATCCGCATCAGGTCTTCAGATTGTGCAGCGGCTTTTCCTACTACACTCCTACCTCCCTTGCACCGGTCTTCTCATTCCCGGCTCTCTCTTTCTCCATGTGTCCCCACATTTCTGATTTAGTAAGGTACTGGAATCTACACCAGTTGTCCATCGACTACGCTTCTCAGCCTCGCCTTAGGCTCCCCGACTTACCCAGGGCAGATCAGCTTTACCCTGGAAACCTTAGATATTCGGCCTGGAGGATTCTCACCTCCATCTCGCTACTCATTCCGGCATTCTCTCTTCAAAACTCTCCACGGATCCTTTCGGTACCGCTTCTACGTGTTTTCAATGCTCCTCTACCGATGGCATTCACCATCCCTAAGCTTCGGTGTCATGTTTTAGCCCCGTTAATTTTCGGCGCAGGACCTCTCGACTAGTGAGCTATTACGCACTCTTTGAATGTGTGGCTGCTTCTAAGCCAACATCCTAGTTGTCTATGAAATCCCACATCCTTTACCACTTAACATGTACTTTGGGACCTTAGCTGTAGATCTGGGCTGTTTCCCTTTTGACTACGGAATTTATATCCCGCAGTCTGACTCCCATGTATATCTATACGCCATTCGGAGTTTGATATCTATTGGTGAGACTTTGACGCCCCCTCAAGAATTCAGTGCTCTACCTGCGTTAGACTCTCCATGAGGCTAGCCCTAAAAGCTATTTCGAGGAGAACCAGCTATCTCCGGGTTCGATTGGAATTTCTCCGCTATCCACACCCTCATCGCCACCCTTTTTCAACGGATGTGCGTTCGGACCTCCACCAAATTTTACTTTAGCTTCATCCTGGACATGGATAGGTCACCCGGTTTCGGGTCTATATCTACTGACTTTGCGCCCTATTCAGACTCGCTCTCGCTTCGGCTCCGGACCTTAAGTCCTTAACCTTGCCAGTAACTATAACTCGCCGGACCGTTCTACAAAAAGTACGCGGTTCAGCTTGCGCTGTTCCACAGTTTGTAAACACAGGGTTTCAGGTTCTCTTTCACTCCTCCCGGGGTCCTTTTTCACCTTTCCTTCACAGTACTAATCGCTATCGGTCACTGAGTAGTATTTAGCCTTAGGGGTGGTCCCCCCGTATTCCTGCCAGGTTCCACGTGTCTGACAGTACTCTGGATTCCGCTCATTCCTTTACGCTTCGTGTAAGGGGCTTTCACCCTCTATGGCAACGCTTTCCATCGTCTTCCACTCACTTACGGAACTAAATGCGGTCCGAACCCCAAGGTGCACGCACCTTGGTTTTGGGCTCTTCCGATTTCGCTCGCCACTACTTTCGGAATCACTGTTGTTTTCTCTTCCTCCGCCTACTTAGATGTTTCAGTTCAGCGGGTTCCCTCTGTACAGTTATGTATTGGCTGTACAGTACTAGAGCTTTTCTCTAGTGGGTTTCCCCATTCAGATATCTGCGGATCAAATCGTATTTGCCAATCCCCGCAGCTTTTCGCAGCTTATCACGTCTTTCTTCGGCTCTCAGTGCCTAGGCATTCACCCTATGCTCTTATTGCTTAACCAATTCTCCACTTGATTGCTCAAGTGTTCGAGATACTAGCGTGTATCTCTTTTTCTGATTTGCAAGTTAACCTTTCGGTTATCTTGCCTCGTTTTGTACAAGTTTTATCTTGTACCCTCGGATGTCTTACTCTATTTACTAGAATAATCATTTCTTGATATGTAGTTTTCAAGGTACGATGCTTACTTTCGTAAGCAGTACAATGTCGGGTCATGATCCCGATGTGTTCTGCACACATTGTATTATTTTTTTAAAAAATGTCCGGCATCCACCTATCTTCCCGTGCCGTTACCAGCAAAGTATTTTCGGCCGTTTAAGTCTTAACCGTCGTGTTCGGGATGGGAACGGGTGTTTCCCCTAAACGCATCAACACCGGACAAAGTTTAACTATTTAATTCTTTTAGTTTCCTAAAAGTCGCGACTTTCGTCGCCCCTCTATTCATCAAAAATCGAATAACACACAAACCCCTACTTTATCCTTAGAAAGGAGGTGATCCAGCCGCACCTTCCGATACGGCTACCTTGTTACGACTTCACCCCAGTCATCAGTCCTGCCTTCGGCAGCTTCCTCTTTTGGAACACTGACTTCGGGCATTACCAACTCCCATGGTGTGACGGGCGGTGTGTACAAGACCCGGGAACGTATTCACCGCAGCATGCTGATCTGCGATTACTAGCGATTCCAGCTTCGTGTAGTCGGGTTGCAGACTACAGTCCGAACTGAGACGTTATTTTTTTGAGATTTGCTTAAGGTCACCCTCTTGCTTCCCTTTGTTTACGCCATTGTAGCACGTGTGTAGCCCAAGTCATAAGGGGCATGATGATTTGACGTCATCCCCGCCTTCCTCCAGGTTATCCCTGGCAGTCTAGTTAGAGTGCCCATCTTACTGCTGGCTACTAACTATAGGGGGTTGCGCTCGTTGCGGGACTTAACCCAACATCTCACGACACGAGCTGACGACAACCATGCACCACCTGTCACCATTGCCCCGAAGGGAAAGTACATTACATACTCTGTCAATGGGATCTCAAGACTTGGTAAGGTTCTTCGCGTTGCTTCGAATTAAACCACATGCTCCACCGCTTGTGCGGGTCCCCGTCAATTCCTTTGAGTTTCATTCTTGCGAACGTACTCCCCAGGTGGAATACTTATTGCGTTAGCGACGGCACCGAGATGCTTCGCACCCCGACGCCTAGTATTCATCGTTTACAGCGTGGACTACCAGGGTATCTAATCCTGTTTGATCCCCACGCTTTCGAGCCTCAACGTCAGTTATTGTCCAGTAAGCCGCCTTCGCCTCCGGTGTTCTTCCTGATATCTACGCATTTCACCGCTACACCAGGAATTCCACTTACCTCTCCAACACTCTAGAACAACAGTTTCCAAAGCAGTTCCCAGGTTGAGCCCGGGTATTTCACTTCAGACTTGCCATTCCGTCTACGCTCCCTTTTACACCCAGTAAATCCGGATAACGCTTGCCCCCTACGTATTACCGCGGCTGCTGGCACGTAGTTAGCCGGGGCTTCTTAGTCAGGTACTGTCATTATCTTCCCTGCTGATAGAGCTTTACATACCGAAATACTTCTTCACTCACGCGGCGTCGCTGCATCAGGGTTTCCCCCATTGTGCAATATTCCCCACTGCTGCCTCCCGTAGGAGTTTGGGCCGTGTCTCAGTCCCAATGTGGCCGGTCATCCTCTCAGATCGGCTACTGATCGTTGCTTTGGTAGGCTTTTACCCTGCCAACTGGCTAATCAGACGCGGGTCCATCTTATGGCGATAAATCTTTTCACCCTGTACCATGCGGTACTGTGTGCTTATGCGGTATTAGCAGTGATTTCTCTCTGTTATCCCCCTCCATAAGGCAGGTTACCCACGTGTTACTCACCCGTCCGCCACTAGATAACTTATCTTCCGGCCGAAGCTTTCCGATAAGCATCTCGTTCGACTTGCATGTGTTAGGCACGCCGCCAGCGTTCATCCTGAGCCAGGATCGAACTCTCATAAAAAGTGCTTTTCTTACAAAAAGCATATCCGCTCTTCCGAGCGGTTTAAGTTCAGTCCAAGTCAAAACGCGCTTAGCTTGTTTTTCCTTTTTACTGTTAAAGTTTGTTTTCGCTGCACATTTCTGTGCTTCTGAATTTTCTCTGCCGGAACTCCGGCTTTTCGTTCTTCTTAGAAGAACTTCTTTTCAAGAATCTTCAGGGTCTGTGTATTATTCGATCTTTGATTTTCAAGGTTCTGTTTTGCAAAAAGTTTTTCGGTTCATCTTGGCTAAAGCCTTGATTTTCCTTGCTTTCTTTCTGCTTTTTGCTGTCTTGTTTTTTGCGACAGCTTGTGTATCTTAACACCCGATAATGGGACTGTCAATAGTTTTTTTGAAAATTTTCTTACTTTTCGATTTTTTACTTATTTTTTCTCTGCTATCGCCGACAATAATTACCCATTAATTTTTGTGATTAATTTTCGTGACATCTTTCCCTAATACCGGATGAGACAGTATTTCTACAAAGCATAAAACCATTACTTTTTTAAAAGCAGTCTGTATCAAGCTTATAGAATCCGTCAAAAAAAGCTTTGTAAAGTTTCCTTTACAAAGCCTTTTCCTCGGAATGACAGGACTTGAACCTGCGGCCTCTTGACCCCCAGTCAAGCGCGCTACCACCTGCGCTACATCCCGATAGGGAAAAATATATCTTATTTTCCCCCACAATGCAAGCTTATTTTGATTTTTTTTGGAAGAAACTCTGGGGAATCTGTTGCACGATTCCGATAGCAATAGCAATGGTAAAGGCTGTAAGGAAGCAAGAGCGCCCATATTTCAAAGACAAGGCTCCATTTCCCGTAATTAAATAATAAATTGCCTTATATACACCAATCCCCGGAATCAGAGGGAAAATGCTGGTGGATAAAAAGATTGTGGTAGGGCATTTTCTCTTAGCCGCCAAGGATCGGGAGAAGACTGCTGCAAAGATTCCCGAAAACAGAACCGCCATGGAATCCATTCCTGAAATATCCTCTACCATCAAATAAATAAACCAGGAAACGGAACCGATAATGCCGATATCCCAAAGTATTTGTAATGCACTTGATAAAGAAGGGCAAAGGAAACCGTTCCCATCCCCGCCGTTACTGCACAGAGCGCTTTATACAATACTCCATAAAAATTGATTCCTTGGGCTTCTCCCATTTGCATAGCAAAGGGTAAAACCTCCGCCGTTGCCGCAACTCCTACGGACATGGAAACGCAGGTAAGCATCGCTGTGAGCAGCAAAGACGTTCCTACCAGGTAGTTATTTTGAGAAAATTCTCTTACGGAATTCGTAAAAAAGGCTCCCGGAACCAATAGCATTAAAGCTCCCAGCATTACTCGACTGGGATATTCTCCGATTCCGAAATAATACATAACATTTACACTTAGCGTTACCACACAGCTTCCCAGAATCGTCATAATATAACTTGTGCTGACAAAGCGGGACAAGTAATAACTGGCAATTCCCAAACATATACCGGCCAAACCGGATATAGCAGAATCCAAAAAAGGAACTCCAAGAGCCATGGCAAAACCGAAGGCTCCAAAATAGTAGGCAACTAAAATCCAGAAAAATCCATATCCCTCTATCTTATCTATATCCTCCAAACGGCGTAAAATTTCCGCCTTCGGAATTCTATTCTCCTTGGAAAGACTGCGGGACAAGGTATTCACCTCTTCCACCTTCCGCAAATTATATACTGTATCCGGTACATTCATTACGCCGGACTCTTTCTCTCCCCCTTCATTGGTTCCGGAGGCAAAGATTCCCCGGTTTAAAACATAAGCGGAAAAATGCTGAATCCCAAGAGATTTTGCTACATAATTCATCGTCTCTTCCACACGGTAGGTTTCCGCACCGCTTTTCATGAGCATTCTCCCCACAGCCATGGGAATCTCTATATCCAATCCAGAACAACTCTGCCCGTTCTCTATGTTTTTTAATTTCTCAGCCATCTTACTATCTACACCCCTACCCTGTAATTTTTTTCAGCAAAAGAGGGAAGAATTCATCTTCTTCCCTCTTTGAGAATCTCATATTACCCTAGGCAGATTTAAATTGCAAGGGTTGAGATCATAGACTTTCTTCATATTTTGGAATTTTGTGCAAGGAAAGCTTTCTTTAGGACGGATTTGCCGCACTGCTTTCTGCTGCAGAGCTACTCTCCTTCTCTTCATTTGCAGAAGAGCTTTCTTCCTTATTCTCTGCACCGGATTCTGCGCTTTGCGCCGCAGGATCCTTTTACGGTTTCCTCTACTGTATACTTGTCCAGCTTCTGGCTTACACATTGATTCCGAAGAGAATTCAGATCTTCAAATCCGCTAAAGTTGAATTTTACAGTACTGAACCAAGCTACCACTCCGGTATCAACGGTGGCGTAGTGGTAAGGAATATCCATATCATTTAAATCTACTGTAACCTTACCGTTTCCCTCATCCATAAGGTTGGTAAATGCGCCTGTAAAATAATAGCTGTGTTGCGCATTGTAACTCTTATCCGGAATGTTAATCTGCACATTGACCTTCATTACCGGGAACATGATGTTGTGCTCAAAGGCATTGGCACTCTTGGAAGTCAGGAAATAATATCCCAAGTATTCCGCTCCCACAAAACTTACCTCTTCTCCTTGGCTTGCTAACTGAGACTGAATCTTATCCGTAATCTCCTTCTGCATATCCTGCAATAAAGAATCCGAAATTGCGTCAGCCTTTTCCACATAGGAAGGCAAGCCCTCTACCGTGATTTCTTTCTCTGTTTCCTTCGGAGCAATACCGTATTTTTGAATCAAAGATTCCGGATTGGCCGGCTCAATTTTCACCTTTACCTTGTCACCATTCTTCAAATCCATGGAAGGTTCAACCGTGAAGTAGTAACCCTTGGAGCCATCCATATCTCCGGTTCCTTTCCACTCCACAGCTCCCTCCGGAGAAATGCCGGTGAACTTATAGTCAAAATCCTTAAAGCCATCAAAAAGCTGTACATCCTTTAAACCTTCTACCTTGAATTCTGTTCCCTTAGAAGTGAATTTAACTTTGAACTGTTCTTCCAGTTCTTCCTGATTGAATCCCCAGCTAAGCTTTACGGTCTCTCCGTTCTTCAACTTTCCGTCCGACGAATCCCCTTCAATCTTCCAGTTTCCGTCAATGTAGAAATCATAAAGCAGCTCTGCCGCTCCGTAGTTCTTGGTCAAGCTGTCCTGCAGGAAATTTCCGCTTTTCTTTAACTTGATTTTCTTTTTGTAATCCTTCAGATACGCGTCCTTGTCAAACTTCACTAAGGCTTTTCCATAGCCATCATAGCCGTCAAAGCTTACCGTGACATACTTGTCCAAATTGACTTTGGTATTTCTTGGCAATAAAGCGAAGAAAGATGCCAAAACAAGCAAAATCAAAACAACGGCAACTCCTACAAAAAGTGCGGAATTATTCTTTCCTGCATTTTCAGCTTTGGCATTGTCCTTTACCTGTTTTTTGGCTTTAATTTCTTTAATCTTTTTATCGGTTTCCGTTTCTGCTTTCTCTTTTAATTCGGATGCCTTTTCCGCTACAGCCGCACCTGCCGTTACAGTTGCCTCCTCTGCTTTCTTTACTACTTCTTCAGCCTTGGCCCCGGCTTCCTGAGTCGCTTCTTCAGCTTTGGCTTCTGCTTCCTTTGCAAGCTCTGCAGCCTTGTCCTGAACTTTTTCTGCTGCTTCTCCCGCGTGGGCTTGTGCCTCTTGAACAGCTTCCTCAAGCTTGCTTTCTGCTGCTTCAACCTGCTTTTCCGCTTCAGGAGCCAGCTCGTTAAGCTTATCCCGGGCTTCTGTTACAAGATTCTCTGCCTGATCCTGAGCTTCCTCTGCCAGCTGTTCCGCCTGCCCTTGTACTTCCGTCGCAAGATTCTCTGCCTGATTCTTCAGCTCTTCTTTTCCTTCTTCCAACTTTTCTTCTACAGCTTCAGCTGATGCCTGCAGATTCTCTGCAGGAGTGCTCCCGGCTTCTCCGGAATCACCCTCTTGCTGTAACTTTTCCTTTTGTTCATCTTGTTGTTCCATACTGACCTCCCCTTAATGAAAAGTATTATTTCACTGACTTAAGAATACCTTTTTAAGGATGAAAAGGCAAGAATAATATTATTTCCCGGTAATAAGGGAGAAACCGCATCTTTACAGCCGGTTTCTCCCCTAATTCTTAACGAGTATCGCTCGGGTAGTGTGCGATATCTCATTCATAACGAGTATCGCTCGCAAAGCGTGCGATATCTCGTTTATTCTATATTCCGTTTTTTTCTTTACGTTCTTCCTTCAAGCGCTCTTCGTAATCCTTTAAGGCTGCCAGAGCTTCTCTACTTAATGGATACATAACAATCAGATTGAAAATAGTCATCAGTCCAACGCCCATGTCTCCCATATCCCACACTACGGTGTATTGCGCCAAGCCTCCTACAAACAGCATAATCAAAGCAAAAATCTTATAGCCGGTTTGGGACGCCCAGTTGTCTCCGAAAATGTAGGAAATATTGGAACGGGCATAGAACAGGATTCCCAAAAAAGTGGAAAAGCTGAAGAGCCACAAAATAATCGCAATAAATATCTTTCCGAAGGAGCCGAAGTGGTATGCCATAGCAGTCTGCAAAATGTCCATTCCCTGCAGATTTACAATCTGTGCTTCCGGTACCAAAAGCATGATAAAAGCGGTACAGGAACAGATTACAATGGTATCAATGAATACCCCCATAGCCTGGAATAATCCGATTTTCGCCGGGTGATCCGTATCTGCCGCAGCTGCTGCACAGGGCGCAGAGCCGGAGCCTGCCTCATTAGAGAAAAGTCCGCGCTTCACACCGTTCATGACTACCGCGCCGAAGCCCCCTGCCACCATTTGCCGAAGGCCGAAGGCTTCGGAGAAGATTCTCTGAAATACAGTTGGCAGAGAAGTAATATTTCTCAGGATTACAAAAACAGTAAGAGCAAAAATATAAGCCGGCCATCACCGGTACAATCACATCCAAAAACCCTTGCTGTAGCGTGTTTTCTTAAGACTATTACCGCTGCCAGAAGCACAAGAATCACTGTGGAAATAATCGGTTTCACGGAAAAAGCATTTTCAAAAGCGGAGGACACGGAATTTGCCAATAACCTGACTGATTCCTCCCCAACAGATCAAACCGGAAAGAGCAAAAAGAATCGCAATAATGTTCTTCTTTTTGGGAATTTCTCCATTCAATTCCACTCCGGGAGCCTTCTTAAAAAAGAAGTCATGGATGTAGTAGGCAGGACCGCCACGGAATCCCCCGTATAATGGATCCTTTCTCTTATGCAACTGGGCTAATGTAGCCTCTACGAAAGCAGTGGAAGAACCGATTAAAGCAGTAATCCACATCCAAAAAACCGCACCTGCTCCTCCTGCGGAAATGGCTGCAACCACTCCTACAAGGTTTCCCATTCCCACTCTTGTGGCCGTGGAAACAATCAGAGTCTGCAAGCCGGACAGCTTTCCTTTCTTCAGATCTCCCTTTTCCTTTCCCTGAGGCTTTTCCAAAATCACCGCCACCATCTCTGAAAATAAACGAATAGGCAGAAATTTCGTGCGAATCGTGTAATAAATGCCGGCGGGAATTAATAGAATCACCATCAAAGACAGCCCCAGACTGCTTCCTCCGGGTAGTGGAATCTTTACCAAGTCTCCCCATAAAAATCCGGTTACCGCTTCAATCATCGATACAATAAGTGACATAGTTTCCTCCCCTTCTTGACTTAATCACAAATTTCAGCCATTTCTTCAATATAGTTTACACTGATACAATTTTCTGCGCATTCGTCTCTGTTTCTTTGCACTTTTTTGCTTTTACGCGTTTATGCTTTTATGTACTAAAGTAATGAGTGTAAAAGAAAAAGCACAAGGTGCTTTTCCCTATTGTAACAGCTATTTTCTTTTTGGCAAGGACTTTTCTTTCCTGAGAGGATTTAACAGTATTCTTCCAAGCCCTTCTTCATAGCATGAATATATGCTTCCTTAACATCTTCAGGCCCTTGAATTTTTACGGCTCCTCCCAAAGAAAACACCCAAGCAAAAAACATTTCACTCACTGCCACATCCACATGACAAATGGCATAGCCGGGCTCTTCCGCAGGAAAAAGGGAAATCTCTTTTCCGAAACGGTCCAGGAGAATTCCCACCATTTCCTCCCGAAAGATAAGGCTCACCTTCTTCCGTTCTCCTGCAAACATGGAAAAGGTTCTTTGCCGAAAATGCTCCATATCCAGATTCTGAAAAGCATCTTCCCCTAGTCTTTTTTCCTCCAGAATCCTGATATTTTTCATTTTATCCACCCGGTAGTGTTTGAAAATCTCCTCTTCTCCATCATAGCCCAAAAGGTAATAATTTTCATTTTCCAGAATAAGATTCCAAGGACTGACCAGGTAGGGCTTTTTCTTTTTCTCCACCAGTTCCTTATGCATATTCCATTGCAGGTATGAAAAACTGATTTGTTTATTCTCAGCAATAGCTCTATGTAATTCGTCCACCACATAGTAGATGGATTCGTTCATGCTCTTGATTCTTCCGGGAAGCATCAACTGCCGGTTTAGTTGTCTGGCTTCATATTCACTGACAAAGGTAGTAAGCTTCTTGATTAATTCCTTGGATTTTTTCTCCGTAATAAAACGGGAGGCCTGCACTGCATCTGCCAGTAGCTTACATTCTGCCAGTTCAAATTCCTTACTGCCAAGATAATAGACATAGTTCCTGCCCTGTTTCTCCATCACCACATCATAGCCCATTTGGCGAAGACACTCTATATCATCATAGACACTTTTCCGGTCTGTTTCGATGTCCATATCCCTAAGATGATTTTGGATTTCCGCCATACTTAGAGGATGCTCTTCATCAGCTTTGTGCAGTAATATTTCTCGCAAATGATACCACTTCCACTTTTGATTCCTTCTTTTCGCCATATCAGCCCCCAACAATTAGAATGATACTCTCAAATACTATACGCACATTTTAACAGGAAAAGGCACAATAGGATATTCAGAATTGTAGAATATCAAAAACGAGCATCCCAAGTTTTTACAGGATACTCGTTTTAAGTAAAAATTATATCGCTCAGTCTAGCAAATTATAAGAGTGCCTCTACTGCCTTCTTCACATCCTCCATAGAGTGGGTTGGCTCAAAACGCTGTACCACATTTCCCTTTCTATCCACCAAGAACTTGGTAAAGTTCCACTTGATATCCGGATTCTTCTTGTATTTTGGATCCTTGGCAAAGCACATTGCCCCCATAGCCATAGCCTTCACTCCTTTTCCAAATCCCTCAAAGCCTTTTTGCTCTTTAAGATAGCCGTATAAAGGAAGAGCATTGGCACCATTTACCTCTGCCTTTTTCATCTGATCGAACTCTGTCTTATACTGTAAGGTGCAAAACTCATGGACTTCCTCATCTGTTCCCGGAGTCTGTCCCGCAAACTGATTACAGGGAATATCCAAAATCTCCAAACCCTTTTCATGGAAATTCTCGTAGAGCTTCTGCAAATCCTCGTATTGCGGTGTAAAACCACAGCCTGTTGCCGTGTTGACAATCAAAAGAACTTTCCCCTCGAACTCCTTTAATGAAAACATTTCCCCATTTCTCTTCTCTACACTGTAATCATAAATTCCCATATATTCCTCCTATACTATACTTTTTCCTTGAGTTCTAAACTCTTGTAATATCCTTTTTATCTATTAGATTGTTTACAATTTAATTTTACTCTATTATATTTCTTTGTCAAGAAATTTTTTTAGCTTACATTTTATCCATATTGATTTTGTTACATTTGCAACATATCTCTTATTATTTCTCTGTTATCCTGAGGACGTAAAGAGGAACACTATCAGGAGAGGAGTCTATATGATTACAAAAGACATGACATTGGCAGATGTGGTAAAGGAATATCCCGCCACCATTCCTTATTTAAATGAATATCGTTTGGATTATTGTTGTGGAGGACATGATCCTATTGCACAGATTGCCAAGGAGAAAAATATTGATTTAGAGCCTTTTATGCAGGAGCTGGAAAGATTGGCAGCCCTTCCAAAGAAGAATAATTTAGATTACGAGGGGGAACTGCAGCGTTTTCGTTCTCTGTCTGTACCGGAAATGCTGGCGGATTTAGAGCGTAGCCACCATGTCAAGGAAAGAGAGCTAATGGCAGATGTAGAGGCTCTTTTAAACAAAATTCTTGTGGTGCACTACGAACACCATGGAGAAGAGCTTAGTTCCATTCATCACCACTTTGCCCTCTTAAAGGCGGACTTGGAAGAACATTTTGCAAAAGAAGAAAAGCTGGTCTTCCCGATTATGAAAAAATCCGGTAAACCAAGTTCTGAAGACATTGCCTATGTGAAGAGTTTGGAGGAAGAACACAGTACAGCAGGAGATCTGATTAAACTTTTACAGAAAGAGACGAATTTCTTTACAGCCCCGGAGGATGTTTGCCCAACCTACAGAAGATGCTTCAGCCAGATGGAAGCCTTGGTGGAAGATATTTTCATGCATATCTTTAAGGAAAATTCCATCGCCTTTCCGGAGTATTATGAGCAGGAATAAAGGGGGCGCTCCGATACAGTTTGGGTCTATACTCGGGGCACGTTCCCGCTATGTTCAACCCTACGTAGAAAAAGGCTGTATTCATTATCGAAAGAACGCTCCGATGCAGTTTTGGTCTATACTCGGGGCACGCTCCCGCTAACTTCGCCTTGACTGAGCAGTGGTTTATGTTAACCACTGCTCACTTTGCTTCACAAAGCAACTTCCTTCGGAAGTTGGTCTGTATCAGGACGACTTTTCTGATGAAAAGTCTGTCCTTACAGCACTAACTTCAAGCGTCGCTTTGCTCGCTTTCAGTAAGTACTGACGGGCTCAGATTGCCCCTCATACAGACCCATACTGCATCAGTCGCTTCCGTAAATTAATTTCCACATCTCTTCCTTAAGTAGGCTTTCCACAAGTACTGACGGGCTCAGTTTACCTACTCCTTTAGACCTGTACTGTAAATTCATACTTTTATTATCCGTTTTATTTTCAAAAAAGGGGCTGCAATAAAGAACGAAATTTTCGGCAATATAGGTCTGAATACGGGGTAGTCTGAGCCCGTCGGTACTTGCGAAAAACAAGTGAAATGCAGTTTTTCGCTTAGTATCCGATACGTGGCGAAGCTAGCGAGAGCGTGCCCCGTTTCAGACCTATATTGCTTAGAAAACTTATAGCCACTTTATATCATTCTAGTATAATGCTTCCTGAAATGTATCCACTATTTCTTCCAGCTCTTCTTCCTGTATGGTCCTTAAGTCCATCCAGTAATTATCTTCCCAGATTCTTCCGATAATCGGCGTTTTTCCTTTTCGAAGTCTGGCTTCCAGCTGGGATACGGATAGTTTTTCCGGATGATAAACCACTGCATAGCTGTCCATATAGGTATCCGGCAGAGAACCGCCTCCCACCTGGGCTTTTGAGGGTTGCAAGGAATATTCTCCGGGGATAGATTCCTTTTGGAACAAATGAAGCAATGCCTCTCCCCGCTTTTTCACCACAGCTTGCTCTTCAGATAGCATACGAAGTACCGGGATTCTTTCTTCAATTCCCTCCTCCTTTAAATACTCTAAAAAGCATAGCTCCAAGGCGGTAATGGTAAGCTTATCTACCCGAAGGGCTCTGGTAAGAGGATTTTTCTTCATTTGATCAATATATTCTTTTTTTCCGATAATAATTCCTGCCTGAGGGCCTCCCAAAAGCTTGTCTCCGCTGAAACAAACCACATCCACACCGGCTTCGATGGCTTCCTGTACCGTAGGTTCGTGGGGAAGTCCGTATTTTTCCAAAGGAAGGAGCACGCCGGAACCTAAATCCTCAATGATGGGAACTCCGGTTTCCAGAGAAAGTGGCTTTAATTCTCTGGCCTCTACAGATTCCGTGAAACCGCAGATTTTGTAATTGCTGGTGTGCACCTTTAAGAAGGCTTTTGTATTTTCATTTACAACTTCCACATAATCCTGATAGTGAGTCTTGTTGGTGGTTCCCACTTCCCGCATCTCCGCTCCGGAAGCGGCACAAACATCCGGAATTCTGAATTTTCCGCCTATTTCCACCAGCTCGCCCCGGGATACCACAACCTCTCCCCCCCTTAGCCAGGGTAGAAAGAATCAGTAAAACGGCAGAAGCATTGTTGTTGACCACCATAGCATCCTCTGCGCCGGTGATTTTGCAAATACTATCCTTAATATGACTGTAGCGCTCTCCCCGCTCTCCCTTTTCCAAGTCATATTCCAGGTTGGAGTAGGAAGAAAGCATCTTGGCGAGCTCCTGTCCGATTTTCGGAGAAAGCAAAGCACGACCAAGGTTGGTATGTAAAATGGTGCCTGTGGCATTAATCACCTTCCTGAGCTTCGGCTTTACATCGCCCTCGATGCGCTCCGTAATCCGACTGTAAAGAGAAGAAAAAGCCTGTTCTATCCGGCTTTCCTCTTCTTCCTCCCGAACGCATTTTCGGAGATTTTCCACCTCAAGCCTTACGCAGTCCGTAACATAGGATAAACCGTAATCCTGAATAAAAGAGAGAATCTGCTCCTCCTCCAATATATTGTCAATTTTGGGAATTCTTCTAAAAAATGCATTTCTATCCATGGTCTTCTTCCTTTTCTCTTGTGTTTATACTTTCTTTAGAATCCATTGTACCATAAATTCACTAAAGGACAGCTACATTGAGAGAAAAACTCCGGGATTTCCATCTGAATTTTATGTATAAAAAAGAGCTTAGAAGAAATGCTTTAAAGGAGTATCTCCCAAGCCTTCATTCTAAGCTCTAAATATCTACGATTCTTTATAAAAAAATTGCTTTTATAAAGTATTGTTTTAACAAAACATCATTTTTTTATAAAATATCGTTTTTATAAAATAGTATTTTTATAAGCTGCTGTTTTTTTCCTGCTGTTTGTAAACGGATAAGCGCACGATAAAGCTTTTGCCTGATTCCGAAGTCTTTGTTCTTCGGAAAGCTTTTCATCCTGAATCTTCTTCTCAGCTCGCTCCTTGGCTCTCTCGGCACGATCTACATCGATTTCCTCGCTCCACTCAAAGGTGGTGGGAATCAATCGACAATGGTTGTCCATCATGGAAAGCATTCCTCCGATACAGGCTGCCTTTCTCTCGCTACCATCCTTCATAATCACTTTGGCTGTACCCATCCCCACCGCTGTGCAGTAATTGATGTGGTGCGCCATGATAGCCAGGTCTCCTGTAATGGTTCTTAAGCTGACACGTTCTACTTCATCGTCAAATTTTTGCCCATCCATAGAAACAATCTCTAAATGGAAGTTTGCCATAAAGGTCCCTCCTTACTGTTTCTTAGCTTTTTCAAAAACTTCATCGATGTTTCCTACTAAGAGGAAAGCAGACTCGGGAAGCTCGTCACATTCTCCGTTCAAAATCATCTTAAAGCCGCGGATAGTCTCCTTTAATGGAACATACTTTCCTGCAAGACCGGTAAACTGCTCTGCTACAGAGAAGCTCTGAGACAGGAAGTTCTGAATCTTTCTGGCACGGAAAACGCTAATCTTATCTTCCTCAGACAATTCATCCATACCCATGATGGCGATGATATCCTGTAATTCCTTATATCTCTGGAGTACCTGCTGTACACCTCTTGCCACCTGGTAGTGCTCCTCTCCCACGATTTCCGGAGTAAGAATACGGCTGGTGGAATCCAGAGGATCTACCGCAGGGTAAATTCCCTTACTTGCGATATCTCTGGACAATACGGTGGTCGCATCCAAGTGGGTAAATGTTGTTGCAGGCGCCGGGTCGGTAAGGTCATCCGCAGGCACATAAACCGCCTGAACGGAGGTGATAGATCCCTGCTTTGTGGAAGTAATACGCTCCTGCAAAGCACCCATGTCTGTTGCCAGTGTTGGCTGATATCCTACCGCAGAAGGCATTCTTCCGAGAAGTGCGGATACCTCTGAACCTGCCTGGGTAAAACGGAAAATGTTATCAATGAAGAGCAATACGTCCTGGTGCTTCACATCACGGAAGTACTCCGCCATGGTCAGACCGGAAAGTGCAACTCTCATTCTCGCTCCGGGCGGCTCGTTCATCTGTCCGTAAACCAGGGCAGTCTTATCCAAAACGCCGCTTTCCTTCATTTCTCCGTAAAGGTCGTTACCCTCACGAGTACGCTCTCCTACACCGGTAAATACGGAAATACCGCCGTGAGCTGTTGCCACGTTATGGATTAACTCCATGATCAATACGGTTTTACCTACTCCCGCGCCACCGAAAAGTCCGATTTTTCCTCCCTTTGCGTAAGGACAAATCAGGTCTACTACCTTGATACCTGTCTCCAGGATCTCTGTAGCAGGGGTCTGCTCCTCGAAAGAAGGAGCCGGACGGTGAATCGCCCATCTTTCTTCAGTCTCCGAAGCCGGTTTTTCATCCACAGGATTTCCCAAAATGTTGAAGATTCTTCCCAAGCAGGGCTCTCCAACAGGTACTGTAATGGGGTTTCCTGTATCAACAGCTTCCATTCCTCTAACCAAGCCATCGGTGGAACTCATTGCGATACAACGTACCACATCATCTCCCAACTGCTGTGCAACCTCCGCAATCAACTCGGTATCTCCAAGCTGGATGGAAATTGCGTTCAATAAGGAGGGGAGTTCCCCTTCCTGGAATCGAATATCCAGGACGGCACCCATGACCTGTATAACCTTTCCTACATGTTTTTCTGTCATGTATCTCTCCTTTTTCTACACTACAACTCTTCCGCACCGGCAACGATTTCCGTGATTTCCTGGGTAATACTTGCCTGTCTTGCTCTATTGTAGAATAGACTTAATTTATCAATCATCTCTCCGGCATTATCTGTAGCTGCCTCCATAGCTGTTCTTCTTGCTGCCAGCTCACTGGCAACAGAAGTACAAATCCCACTATAGACCAGTCCTGCAAGATATTCCGGTACTATCGCATTAAAAACATCTTCTCCACTTGGCTCGTAGAGAATCAGGTTACGAATCTTCTTCGCTTCTTCTTCGCTTTCCTCTTTAAAATCAGACAAGGGCAAGAGAGAAATAGCTCCCGCCTTCTGGCTCATCATGGACACAAAATCCGTATAGATCAATGCCACATGGCCAAATTCCTGATTTTTATAGGCTTCACAGATTTTCTGGGCAATGCTGTAAGAGTCGGAAATTCCAACCTCTCCAACATGAGTATAGCTTTCATTAAACAGCTCATACTTCTTCTGCCGTCCATACTCTAAGGCTTTCTTTCCTAATGGGAACAAAGCAAATTCCTTGCCCTTGATTTCTTCCTCCAGGGTACGGAAAAGATTGGCATTATAGCCTCCCGCCATACCACGGTCTCCCGCAATCAATACATAGCACCACTTTTCGGAGCTGTTTTTCTTGGTGTAGGGAGAAGAAAAATCTGTATTCCCATGGGCAATTTCAGAAAGAGTTTTCTTTAAAGTCTGAAAATACGGTTTGGTATTCTCCGCCTTTTCCTTTGCCTTTCGAAGCTTAGAGGAAGCTACCAGCTCCATGGCCTTGGTAATCTGCATGGTATTCTGGATGCTTTTAATACGGAGTTTCACTGACTTCATATTTGCTGCAGCCATGTTTTCTCCTTCTTCCTGGGTTTACAGTCTCTTTAAAAATTCCGCTGTAAAACGCTCTAAGCTAGCCTTAAGTTTCTTCTCTGTCTCTTCTTCCAGCTTACCGGTTTCTCTGATGGCATTCATTGCGCTCAGAGCCTCTGCATCGGCATCTAAGAAGTGATAAAGCTCTTCCTCATAGTGACGGATATCCTTAACCTCTACAGCAGTCAGAATTCCCTGAACTACCGCATAAAGGATTGCTACCTGCTTCTCAACGGCAACAGGCTCTCCCTTACCCTGCTTCAGTACCTCTACGATACGTTCACCCTGGGCAAGTCTCTGCTTGGTATCCTGGTCAAGGTCGGAACCGAACTGTGCGAAGGACTGTAACTCTCTAAACTGAGAGTAAACCAGCTTCAAGGTTCCTGCTACCTTCTTCATGGCCTTAATCTGCGCATTTCCTCTACACGGGATACGGAGATACCGGGGTTAACCGCCGGCATAATACCGCTGTGGAACAGCTCTGTCTCCAGGAAAATCTGTCCGTCTGTAATGGAAATAACGTTGGTAGGAATATATGCGGATACGTCTCCGGCCTGTGTCTCGATGATAGGAAGGGCTGTTAAGGATCCTCCTCCTAATTCAGGAGACAGCTTTGCCGCTCTCTCCAGCAGTCTGGAATGTAAGTAGAATACGTCTCCGGGATATGCTTCTCTTCCTGGCGGTCTACGAATCAAAAGGGAGATTGCACGGTATGCCACCGCATGCTTACTCAAATCATCATAGATGATAAGGACATGCTTTCCCTGATTCATAAAATACTCTCCCATAGCACATCCTGCATAAGGTGCGATGTACTGCAAGGGGCTCGGCTCGGAAGCGGTTGCCGCAACAACGATGGAGTAATCCATAGCACCGGCTTCCTTTAATTCATTTACCAATGCGGTAACAGTAGATCTCTTCTGTCCGATTGCCACATAGATACAGATAACATCCTTACCCTTTTGGTTAATGATGGTATCAATAGCAATGGTAGTTTTACCGGTCTGTCTGTCACCGATAATCAACTCTCTTTGTCCTCTTCCGATAGGAATCATGGAGTCAATGGCCTTGATTCCTGTCTGCAAAGGCTCTTTAACCGGCTGTCTCTTGATGATGCCGGGTGCAGGGCTTTCCACTGCACGGAACTCTGTACTCTCGATGGGACCGATACCGTCAATAGGCTGTCCAATCGCATTTACTACTCGTCCGATTAATTGTTCTCCTACAGGAACAGATACTACTCTACCTGTACGCTTTACGCTCTGCCCTTCTCTGATTCCTACGTCGGAACCGAAAAGTACCGCAGAAACACTTGTTTCTTCAAGGTTTTGAGCCATACCGAAAGTGCCGTCCTCGAACTCTAAAAGCTCTCCGGACATACAATTTGTCAGACCGGAAACTCGGGCAATACCGTCACCTACGGTGAGTACGGTGCCTGTTTCATTCTGAACAATGGCATTTTGGTAATATTTAATCTGGCTTCGAATGACCTCGGAAATTTTTTCTGGTTTTAATTCCATTCTATGCCCATCCTTTTTACAAGACTACTTCATTAACAGTTTTACGAATCTCTTTCAATCGAGCAGAAACCGTACCGTCTAAGGTCTTTCCTGCTACTTCTACCTTCAAACCGCCCAATACCTTCGGGTCGATTTTCTCAGATAGAATAATGCTTTTTGCACAAAGCTTTTGCAACTTTTCGATCAAAGCTAACTTTTGCTCCTCTTGTAAAGGTACCGCACTGGTGACCAGAGCTTCTGCAATCCCCTGATCCTCCTGATACAGTGCTTTGTAGGTCTTGTAGCTCTCTTTAAAGCCTCTTACCAGACCCTTCTCCAAAAGCAGCTTCAAAAAATTCAATAAATAAGGCTGCAGTTCTGTTGCAAAGGCTTGATCCAAAAGAGACAATCTCTCCTTCTTGGGAATGGAAGGCTCTGCCAGAAGAGAATAATACTCCGGATTTTCCTCCAGAAGTGTTTTTACACAACTCATCTCTTCTAAAATTTCTTTTTCCAGATGCTCTTCCTTGGCTAAGTCGTAAAGACTTTTCCCGTACAAGCTGGATGCCTTATTCATGATGCCTCCTCTACATTTTGTAAGAACTCATCAATTAAAGCTTTATGCTCATCTTCGTGGATTTCCTTCTCCACAACTTTGCCTGCAATATCCATTGCAATGCTTCCGATTTCATCCTTTACCTCATTCAAGGCTTTCTTTCTCTCTAAACGGATATCCTCTTCTGCCTTTGCTTTAATAGAGCTTGCGTGCTGTTCCGCCTCTTTAATCAATTCCTCGGCACGGAGGTTGGCATCCTTCTTCGCATCCTCGATGATACGGTTGCCTCTCCTCTAGCATCAGACATACTGGTCTCATATTCTGTCTTAACAGCCTCAGCTGCTTCTTTTGCTTTCTTTGCCTCTTGTATATCCTTATCTGCCGCTTCCTGTCTCTTCTTTAAGACCTCGTTAATGGGCTTAAAAAGAAAACGCTTAATGAGATATACCTGAATAAAAAGGTTCAAAATCTGGGCAATGAAGGTCCATGGAATGATGGTTACCAACTGTTGCGATTCCATACTTTTCTCCTTTCTTCGCTTTGCTTCGTACTTGTTCTTACTTTAAGAAATTCATGAACATACCGGGAGCAACGAAGATCAGAAGAAGACCGGTTACGAATCCGTAAATACCGGTTGTCTCGGCAATCGCACAACCTAATAACATGGTAGAAGTAACATCACCCTTACACTCGGGCTGTCTTCCGATAGCTTCCAAAGCCTTAGCTACAGCGTTACCTTCTCCGATACCGGGTCCGATACCGGCGATTAATGCAGCACCTGCACCGATTCCACATCCTGCTAATGCAATACCTCTTGCTAAAAACTGAAATTCACTCATTTTCTTGTCCTCCTAAATTAATTTGTTTATCCTTCTGCTGCGTTGGCGATATACATGATCGTCAACATGGTAAAAATAAATGCCTGCATGGCACTGGAAAACCAGTCAAAATAAAATCCTACGATAGCGGGCAGACCCACTGCAAAAATAGGAATATTTGATAGAAAATCTCCTACAACACCGGGAATCAAGCCCAAGACTGCGGAAGAAGCAATGGTCAATGATGCATAAATCAAACCACTGATAACCACTCCTGACAAAATGTTACCGAAATGACGACATGCCATACTAATGGGGGTAGCCACATCCGAAAGGATGTTAAATGGCGTCATAACCGGAATGGGCTGGGTAAATCCCTTCAAAAATCCAATAACTCCACCTGCCTTAATCTTGTTGGCAATGATGATTACGTAAACCGTAAGTGCCCAGGCTGCCTCTGTGGACAGGTCTGCGGTAGGGCTTCGTAATCCGGTCAAACTGATTAAGTTGGAAACGATACTGGTGCCAAAAAGGGCTGCCACAAAAGGAATCATCTTATCAAACTTGGTTCCTCCCGTATTACTGCGCACTAAGTTGTTGGCACTTTCTACAATCAGCTCTGCAATGGCTTGTCTTTTACTAATATTTTCCACCCGCAGATTTCGGGTAAGGAAGATACATAGTCCGGTGATAATCGCCATAACTATCCAGCTGACCACTAGGGTTTCCGAAAGCAGAAAATCTCCTAGGAAAGGAATTCCTGTAGGAATTTTAAGGAATATTTTTGCTCCAGAAATATCAAAATTCATACTCTAGTTTTCACCTCCTTGTGTTTTCGTATTCTTTTTCCAGTCGAGAACCCCTCGTATTCTCAGAAATGCTCCCGGAAAAAGTAAGGGAACAATACCCGCTACGGCGTTAAAAATGGGAGCGATTAGCGCTATCACAATCCAAATCAACTGTAGCATGGTACGGTTTCGGTAAGATGCTCTCATTTTCTGGTAAGCATCCTCCTGATTTTCCGTGTTGACAATCTCCTGAACAGTAATCCCCATGAGATAAAAATTCATTACTGCCACAAAGCTTCCCAATACGGCGGAAAGAATCACCTTATAATCAAAGCTGACTATTTCCGGTTTTGCTATATGAAGAAAGAAAAAACAGATTAGCAGCACAAGGCAAGCTATTCCGCACTGCACAGCAATCTGCACAGTTTCTTTTTTCACAGTAGATTGTACCTTCATTTTTCTTATCCTTTCTAATGTAAAAGCTAAAGTCGGAGCTTCCTAACGATGTTGGTTAAAAGCCCGGTCCTTTGTCTCTTGCTTCTTCTCTTTCTCGGAGACAGACAGGTAAAACTTATAGGCTGTCATAAAGGAAGCCGCAAGACCGAAGAAAAATGCAGGCAGGTATATCCAGTAAGAAAGGTGAAAGTGCTCTCTTAATTGATATGCCACAAATAAGCATAATAAAAGCGGCATTGCAAGGGATAATCCAAACTGACTCAGAATCGAAAGATTTCTGAATGCCTTTGACCATTCCTTCATGCCGCTCTCCTCCTTGATTGCTCACTTACGAGATAATTCCCGTTGCCATTTTCCATATAAAGAGGATTCTACACTAGCCCTGAGAAATAGACAATATTGTTAAGAAAAAAACTTTTACAATTTCTTTCAAAGCAAAAGCAAATTTTATGGTACTTCTTTTTTACTTTTAGTACTTTTTTTGCTGTAATTTTCTTTCTTATTTTGTCTTTTTCGGGACAGTTCCCTTTTTATGAAAATTTTCACAACAGATACTTTATCGACTACTTTTGTAAGTTTTAAAAGAGTTTTATGAAAATTTTTATTCAGTTTATTTCTTTATGCTTATGAAATACTCTTTTCAGCCATATCTTGATGATGATAAAGATATCTTTTGCATTTAACCTGCGGAAACGGGAGCTTCCTTAGCTTCTTCCTTCTTTTCCTGTACCTCTTCCTTCGGTTCTACCTTCTTCACTCTTTTACCGGTAATAGCGGAAGTGGGACACTTCTGGGCACAAATACCGCAATCGGTACATTTTTCATTCATCACTGCCAAATCATTCAGGACATGAATGGCATCGAAGGGACAGTTTTTCTCGCAGATTCCACAGGCAATGCAGCCGATGGAACAGCTGTCCTTAACAGCCTTGCCCTTTAAAAGATTCTTGCAGGAAACAATGTGTTTCTTCTTATAAGGAACAAAGGAAATCAACGCCTTGGGACAAGCCTTAATACAAGCACCGCAGGCTGTACACTTCTCCTTATCCACAATGGCAACACCATCCACCACATGAATGGCATCAAAGGCACAGACCTTTACACAGGAGCCATATCCACAGCAAGAGTAGGGGCAGGACTTTTCCGTTCCTCCCGGAACCACAGCCAAGTCATTGCAATCGGCAATACCTGTATAGCTGGCAATCTGCTTTGTCTTGGAGCAGGATCCCTGGCAGTGTACATGGGCAACCTTTTTTTCCTGGTCCATGGACACCTCTCCGGCACCAAGGATTTGCGCAATCTTCTCCGCTACGGGACTTCCTCCTACCGGACACTGTGTTACAGGAGCTTCTCCCAATGCCATAGCCTTAGCACAGCCGTCACAGCCGGGGAATCCGCAGGCACCACAGTTGTTTCCCGGAAGTGCCCCGCGAATCTTTGCCTCTGTTTCATCCACCTCCACCTTAAATTTCTCGGAGGCCACTCCTAAAAATACGCCCAAAATCAAACCTGTTGCACCCACTAAACCGGCGGCAACCAGGACCAATGTTGTCATCAGACTCATACTCAATCCTCCTTAAATCAATCCGCCAAAGCCGAAGAATGCAATCGCCATAAGGGCTGCGGTAACCAGCACAATGGGAGACCCCTGGAAAGAGTGGGGAATCCTGTCGTTCCCTTCGATAATATTTTCCCGGATTCCTGCCATAAGCAATAATGCTAAAGCAAAACCTACGGAAATTCCCAATCCGTAAACCAAGCTCTGAGCAAAATTATAGCCATAAGAAACATTATTCAAGGCCACACCCAATACCGCACAGTTTGTGGTAATCAGAGGAAGATATACTCCCAAAGACTCATAAAGAGAAGGTACATTCTTCTTTAAGAACATCTCTACAAACTGCACCAGAGCCGCAATAACCAAGATGAACACGATGGTATTCAGATACTCCAAACCATCCGTTAAGCCCAGAGCCTTGCAAAGGGGGCTGGAAGCCGCCAGGAAGGCAACATAGATGCCATGGGTGATTACGGAGGCAATCACGATAACGAAGATTACCGCTCCTCCCATACCCTTGGAGGACTCTGTCTTCTTTGATACTCCCAGGAAAGGACAGATTCCCAAGAACTGGGAAAGCACTACGTTACTGACCAAGGAATATTTAATGGCAATCAATAGCAAATCAATCATACTGCCGCCTCCTTCTTCTCTACTTCACTCTTTTCAGGAGCTTTTTCTTTACACTCGGAGAAGCAGCCCATGCAGTTTCCACCGCAAACAAATTCCTCCGGAGCATCTCCGTTGGTTGCGGAAGGAAGGCGCAGCTTGTTCTGAATAGCCGTAAGAACCGCCAGAACCAGGAAGGCTCCGGGAGCCAATACGAAAATACTGATGCTGTAAGCCTCCGGAATCAGTCTGAAGTTAAAGATGGTTCCTGCGCCGATTAACTCTCTTACGGATCCGATAACGGTTAAGGCCAAAGTGAAGCCGATACCCATGCCCAGACCGTCAAAGAAGGATAAGGCCGGGCCGTTAAACAAAGCATAGGACTCCGCTCTTCCTAAAATGATACAGTTAACTACAATCAAAGGAATATAAATTCCCAAAGCCTCATATAAAGCCGGCACATAGGCCTGAATCAAAAGCTGAACAATGGTAACCAAAGATGCTACTACCACGATTTCTCCCGGAAGACGCATACGCTCCGGAATAGTTTTACGAAGGGCGGAAATCAGCATATTGGAAACATTAATACCGCCGTGGTGGACAATCCCATTCCCAATCCGTTTATCGCACTGGTGGTGGTGGCCAAGGTAGGGCACATTCCCAGCATGATAATGAAGGTAGGGTTTTCTTTGATAATACCGTTATATAATCTTTCTATGTATTTATTCATCTCCCCCTCCTACTTTAAAACGTAATTTTCCACAAATTCCGTGGATGCATTTACCGTATTGGTTACTGCCGTACTGGTAATGGTGGCACCGGAAATTGCATCGATTTCATTCTCTCCTGCACCGCCGCCTTTTTTCACGGCAATCTTTGTAGTTTTCCCGGCAAACTGCTTGTAGAACTCGGGAAGAGTTGCTTTTTGTCCAAGACCTGCCGTCTCCGGTAAGGTTTCCGGGAAAGATATGCCGGTAACCTTTAAGTCTTTATCCACACCTACAACCACTACAACGGAACCGCCGTAGCCTGCTGCATGTCCCTTCAGCACATATCCTACAGTTTCCCCTGAAGCATCCTTAGCCACAATAGCATCCGTCAGCTCTGCGCCGCCGTTATCCGTTGCCAAAGTACCTTCTTCGATGGCCTTCTGTAAAGTATCCTTCAGTTCCTCACTGTCATAATCCGCAGCATCCAAAACCACCTTGTAGGCTTTGTTGGTTGCTTCTTTAATGGCATTGGCGATGGTATCCTTCGTCATCCCGTATACCACGCCTAAAAGCAGTCCGGAGATTAAGGTAATGGCAGTAAGCACTAAGGCGTCTTTCATAAAGGAATCTTTTTTCATCTTACTTTCCCTCCCTGCCAAATGCCTTCGGTATCGTCATGTTATTGATCGTCGGTACCAAAATATTGCTCAAAAATAATCGCATAGGAAACGCCCTCTGCAGAACCGCCGAAAAAGACGGAACAATCCGGTTAAAAATTCCCACAAGCACCGCAAAGACAATCTGTCCGTTGGGGGTAATGGGAGAAGATACATAGTCTGTCAGCATAAAGAAGGCACCGAAAAATCAGTCCGCCTCCTAAGATTTCGGAAGCAAGGTAATGCATATCAAATCCTCTTCCGGAGAAAAATCAGGGTAAACAGCGCTACTGTTCCGATATAAATCAAAAGGCATCTTCGGAGAAATAACCTTCCGAACAATCAGGTATAAAGCACCGATCAAAAAGACAAATCTTGGATACCTCTCCGATGGTTCCCGGAATTCTTCCCACAAACATATCCATCAGATTCATGCTGGCATCCGGAGTTGTTTTTAAAATTGCAAGAGGGGTTGCGGTGGCAATTCCGTCTGCCCCTGCATTGTTGAAAGCAGTCATCTTTCCTGCAAAAGGAAATCAGCAGGAAGCAACGAGCCGCCAGAGCCGGGTTCATGAAGTTGGCCCCCAATCCTCCGTAAAGCTGCTTTTACCACAATAATGGCAAACACGGATCCCAACATAGGAATCCAATAGGGAATTCCGGGAGGACAGTTTAAGGCCAAAAATCATACCGGTTACCGCAGCAGACCAGTCGTTAACCGTCACAGGCTGCTTCATAGCCTTCTGATAGGCAAACTCTGTAAATACCGCCATCAAAGTGGTGAGTACCACCACCAATAGAGCGTGAAATCCCCACTGTAAAACGCCGTAAATAGCAGTGGGAAGCATGGCAATCACAACGTCTCTCATTAATTCCGCGGAAGTCACCCTGTCACGCACATGGGGATTCGCAGAAAGATGTAAAAAGTTTCATTTATTTACCTCCCTGGGCCTTTACGGCTTTTGCTCTCTTCTCTGCATTGACTTTTCTCTTCATCTGCTTAAAGCCCTGGGTTAAAGGACGCTTTGCGGGACAGACATAGGAACAGCATCCGCACTCGATACACTCCATACCGTAAAGCTTTTCAAAGCGTTCCGTGTTCTTTTGAAGAGAAGCCACCATCATCAATGTAGGCATCAAATTTTCCGGGCAGGCTGTAACGCATCTGCCGCAGTTAATGCAGGGAGTGGTAGCCTCTTCCGCTACCGGGTCTTTCTTAAACGCCAAAATAGAGCTGGAGTTCTTGGTCACAGGAATATCCAGCACAAAAAGCGGCATGCCCATCATAGGACCTCCGGAAATCACCTTTTCCGGATCCTCCGAGAAACCGCCTGCTGCAGAAATCACCTGCTGATAATTGGTTCCCAAGGGTACACGGAAGTTACCGGGACTTGCTACCGCATCTCCGGTTACGGTTAAAATCTTTCTAACCAAAGGCTTGGACTCGCAAACCGCCTCATAAATAGCCACAACGGTGTCTACATTGTCCACTACAACCCCCGCATCCGCCGGTAACATGGAGGAATTAATCTTTCTTCCGCTGGCAGCATAAATCAGCTGACGCTCTCCCCCCTGAGGATAACGGGTTCTTAAGGCTACTACCTCGATATTGTCCATGCCCTTAACTTTTTCCGTCAAAAGCTTGATTGCTGCCGGTTTGTTGTCTTCAATGCAAATCTTTCCCTTGGCATTTGGGAAAATGGAGAGAACTACCTGTAAACCGCCAATCAGTTTCTCCGGCATCTCCATCATATCTCTGTAATCGGAGGTAAGATAAGGCTCACACTCTGCCCCATTTACCAAAAATAAGTCAATCTTATCGATTTCCTTCGGACTAAGCTTTACAAAAGTAGGAAAACCGGCACCTCCTAAGCCCACAATGCCTGCGTCCCTTACAATGCTCACAATTTCTTCCCGAGACAAGTTATGATAGTCCCGTTTCTCTCCAAAGCCCGGAATGGATTCGTATTGCTGATCATTATCCACCACAATGGATTCCACCATAGCTCCTCCTACGGTAAGTCTCTTCTCAATGGCTTTAACGGTACCTGAAACAGAAGAAATAACAGGTGCGGAAATAAATCCGTTGGCCTCTGCAATCTTTTGTCCTAAAAGAACCCGATCTCCCTTTTGTACCAAGGGCTTGGCAGGGGCTCCAATGTGCTGCGAAAGTGGATAAACCATCAACCCCTCAGGACGCAAATCAACAATGGACTTGTCCATTGCCAATTCCTTTCCGTCATAGGGATGAACGCCACCCTTAAAAGTGGTAACACCCATTTTTATACCTCCCAAAATCTTCCTCATAGACAATTCTTATTATACTATGAAGATTCTTAAAAACAAAGAAAGAGAATCCTATGCACGGAATTTTGTGCATAGAATCCCCCTATATTTTCTCACTATTTTTATGATATTTGTACAAATGCCAAAAAAATTTTTTGTCAAAGTTTTGTCAATAGCTCTTGAAGACTTGCCTTTCATTTTCTATTTCTGTTAAAAATTTTCTGAAAATCTATTTATCATTTTGATTTTTTACAGACCCTTATCCCTTCTCCTGTAAACGGTAGGCTTTCAAAAGCTGCTTGGCCAATACCGCAGTAGTTACAGCGCCCAAGCCTCTTGGCACCGGAGAAATCTTTTCGGCAACGGTTGACATAGTATCAAAATCCACATCTCCTACAAGATTTCCCTTTTCATCCCGGTTGGTTCCTACGTCGATTACCGTAGCCCCCTCCTTACAATAAGAAGAGCCTATTGCCTTTGCTTTTCCCATACAGCAAACCAAAACATCCGCTCGCTTAGTCACTTCTTTTATATTACTCGTTTTACTGTGGCAGAGAGTTACCGTGGCATCCTTATTGGTCATCAAGATGGACAAGGGTCTTCCCACTACCAAAGAACGCCCCAAAATGCAAACTTCCTTTCCCGCCAGAGGAATCTTATAAAAACGGCACATTTCCATAACCGCCTGTGCCGTGCAGGGCGCAAAGGCACTTTCATCCTTTAAAATCAAGCCCGCCATATTCTCTCTGCTGACCCCTTCCACATCCTTTTCTCTTTTAATCATTCTGAAGGCTGTTTCCTGATCCAAATGAGAGGGAAGGGGACGAAATACCATGATTCCGTGAATCTCTTCATCTCCATTTAAAAATTGAATAACCTCCTGAAACTGTTCATTGCTGCAATCCGCCGGAAGCTGATAGCTCTTTACTTCCAATCCGAAGGATAGAAAACGCTTTTTAATGGCCTTCTCATAGGTAACATCCGCCGTCCTTTCTCCTACACGAATAAGCGCCAAAGCCGGCATCACCCCGGGTCTTTCCGCCAAAAAGGCCACACATTCCTTCTCTATTTCTTCCGCCACCGGTTTTCCCAATAATTCTTCCATACTTCCTTACTACTCCTTTCCCCATTTGAAATTAAGTCTTTATAATCCTCTTACCACGTTTTCTACCGCCTGAATAATCTCTTCCAGCAAAGAAATGCCCGTTCTTGCCCTATCGCAAACTGCCTCTCTTTTCGCCTTGATTTCCTGATTCTGCATACTTTTGGTATTAATATATACATTTAGTATGGCACTTTCCATGGCTGTCTTCAGGAAGCCGGCCCCCACCCCAACATCCGACAGGGCAATTCGGGATCCCTTCTCCTGTAATCGGGCAAATAATGGAATCTTCTCCAAACATAGCTCCAAAAGCTCTGTGGGTACCAAAGATGCCTCTATAAGACAGTTCTCCATAGTTTCTCTGTAAATCTTTTGTTCTTCTTCTGTTTCTCTGGGTAAGGAATATGCCTTTGAAAGGGGCAGGAAAACCTCTTCATCCCTTGCTTCCAAAGCAAGGACTTTCTGCTTTGCCTCCTCCAGAGATTTCATGATTCCTTCCAACTCATCCTGAAAATCCGCATAGCTCTTCTTTCCCAATGTAAGATTTCCCACCATCATTCCCAGAGAAAAGGCAAATGCAGCCGATAGCGCTGCCGCCCCGCCGCCCCCGGGAATAGGGCTCTTGGAAGAAAGAGCCTCTAAATACTGAACAATGCTTTCTTGCTTCTGCTCTTTCATAGCTTTCCCCTCCTCCACTCGGCCCTTAATGGACTTCTATAACATACAAATCCTATATCCTATAATTTTGCTGTTTATACTAGCATAATTTTCGGTTTTACACAAGTTTTCTGTTTTACACAAATTTTCTGTTTTACACAAATTTTCTGTTTTACACAAATTTTCTGTTTTGCATAAATTATCTGTTTTGCAAAAGCTTTCTCAATGTAATATGGTCGTCCAAATCTCTTGAGTAACAAAAACAGGACACGATACAGGGAGAACAGGCCTAAACACAAAAACAAGGTTCCAAGCCCTCTTCCTCCACCGGCATGGAACCTTCACACAGTATTTTGCTTTATTACTCTTCGGAAGAAAAAATTTATTCTTATGAAAAACTTCCTTTTACGCTTTCTTCTCCTGTAAAGCCCTTACCAACTCCGGAAGTCCGAAAAGGGTGATGAAGCCCCCGGCATCCTTATGATCGTATAAATCTCCCGTGGTAAAGCTTGCCAGGGAAGCATTATAAAGAGAATAGGGAGAAGAAGTTCCGGCCTTTATGATATTTCCCTTGTAAAGCTTCATCTTGGTCTCTCCGGATACCTTCTCCTGGGTGCTCTTTACAAAAGCCTGTAAAGCTTCCCGAAGAGGAGCAAACCACTTTCCTTCATAAACCACCTGAGAAAACTTCTCTTCCACTATTTTCTTCATTTCCATGGTCTGACGATCCAAAATCAGCTCTTCCAACTGCTTATGGGCTTCCAAAAGGATGGTTCCGCCGGGAGTTTCGTAAACTCCACGACTCTTCATCCCCACCACGCGGTTCTCCACGATATCCACAATGCCGATACCGTTCTTTCCCCCCAGGTGATTCAGTTCCTCAATCATCTCCTTCAAGGACATTTTCTTTCCATTCAATGCCACCGGCACTCCCTTTTCCCAGGTAATAGATAAAGCGGTTTCCTGATCCGGTGCCTTCTGAGGCGTTACGGAGAGCATTAAAAGATGCTCATAATTAGGCTCTGTCTCCGGGTCCTCCAGCTCTAAGCCTTCATGGGAAATATGCCAAAGATTCCTGTCCCTGCTGTAGGAATTCTCATGGCTTCCAAAAGCCAGGTCAATGCCCTTTTCCTTACAGTATGCCATTTCATCTTCCCTGGACTGAAAAGTCCAAAGCTCTGTCATCCGCCAAGGGGCAAGAATATGCAGCTCCGGTGCTAAAGCCTTAATCCCCAGCTCAAAACGGATCTGGTCGTTACCCTTTCCGGTAGCTCCGTGACAAATGGCAGTAGCCCCTTCCTTCTTGGCGATCTCCACCAATCTTTTGGCAATAGCCGGACGAGCCATGGAAGTGCCCAAAAGATATTTATTTTCATAGCAGGCATTGGCTTGAATACAGGGAAGAACATATTCCTCGCAGAATTCATCCTGAATATGCTCGATATACAGTTTCTCCGCTCCGGACAGCTTCGCCCGTTCCGGAAGGTCGGAAAGCTCCTCTTCCTGCCCCACATCCACGCAGACACAAACGACCTTATAGCCAAAATTCTCCTTCAGCCAAGGAATAATGGCAGTGGTATCCAGACCCCCGGAATAAGCCAGAATAATCTTCTCCCCCTTGGTATTTCCCTCCGGTATCATGCTTCCCATATTGACTCCTTTCAAAAATCCATCTTCTCCAAAAACGCTACTCTATCCTCAAGACTAGCTTAGAATAATAGATATTTATTCAGATGTCAAGAATATTTATTCATTTATATCCACTATTATTCCTTTTTATATGCATATTAATTCTTCCATAGAGAATAATAATTTCTTCCAAGAGAATATTTCTCCTCATTTCGATAGCTCCCGAACGATTCATCTTTCAGCCACAGGGAAATAAAAAAAGAAGATGCAAACAAGCTTACTTTTCCGAATGTATAGGTCTAAAAAAAGGACAATCTGAGCCCGTGGGTACTTGCGAAAAACAAAGGTACTGCAGTTTTTCGCTTAGTATCCCCTACGAGGCGAGGTTAGCGAGAGCGTGTCCTGATTTCAGACCTATACATTAAGGAAAAGTCCTGAAGTTTACATCCTCTATTTTATTTCTCCCAAAGCGCTCCGGGAGCTCCTTTGGTCTTCCTGTTCTTTACACAGCTTTCCAGAGAAATAGCATCATAGATATCCTCTTCCACTAAATCGGAAAACTTTCTGTACTCTTCCAGGGAAAGCTCTTCCAAATCCTTTCCTTCCTTCTCACAGTACAAAACCAACTCTCCCACAACACCGTGGGCAGTACGGAAGGGCATGCCCTTTTTCACCAGATAATCTGCCACATCCGTAGCATTGCTGAAGCCCTTTTTCGCACTTTCCCGAAGGCGTTCCAAACGGAATTCCATGCTGTCCAGCATTTTCGCCATGACGCGAAGACAAAATTGCAGGGTGTCCATACTGTCGAAGGCCACCTCCTTATCCTCCTGCATATCCTTGTTATAGGCCAGGGGCAGTCCCTTCATGGTGGTCAGAAGAGAAAAGAGATTGCCGTAAACTCTTCCGGTTTTTCCCCGAATCAACTCCGCCATATCCGGATTCTTCTTCTGGGGCATAATGCTGGAGCCTGTGGAATATTTGTCGGACAAGCGGATGTAGCCATAATCGTTGCTATTCCAAAGAATGATTTCCTCACACAGTCTGGATAAATGCATACTAATCATGGATAGACAGAATAGATATTCAATCAAATAGTCCCGATCCGAAACGGAATCCATGGAATTTTCCGTAGCGGCGGTAAAGCCAAGCTCCTTTGCCACCATTTCCCGGTCCAGAGGATAGGGGGTGCCGCCGAAAGCTCCGGCGCCCAGGGGAGAGAAATTCATTCTCTTCTCTCCGTCCAAAAGACGACTCCTGTCTCTTAAAAACATTTCCTTATAGGCCCCGAAGTGATGAGCGATGGTAGTTGGTTGAGCCTTTTGCAAATGGGTAAAGCCCGGCATAATATCTCTTCTATGCTTCTCCATGAGTTTTTCAATGACGGCAAGTAATTCCTCCAGATACCCTCTGCATTCTTCACTGTTTCTCCGTACATAAAGACGCATATCCAGTGCTACCTGGTCATTTCGAGAGCGGCCGGTATGCAATTTCTTCCCCAGCTCTCCGATTCTTTGAATTAAAACCGTTTCCACAAAGGAATGAATGTCCTCCGCATCCCCTTCTATCAAAAGCTTCCCGGACTGTAAATCCTTTCGAATCCCTTCCAATCCCTCTTGGATCTTCCGACCTTCCTCTTCCGTGAGAACCCCCACCTTGGAAAGCATTTTAACATGGGCAAGGGAACCCTCCAAATCTTCCATAGCTAAACGCTTATCAAAGGGGAGAGAGGCATTGAAGGCCTGTGCCAACTCATCCACGTTTTCCGTAAATCTTCCACCCCATAATTTCATCCGCTACTCCTTTACATCCATTTTTTCCAGTTCCAGCCCCCGCTTTCTTCCTCTGGGAAGTCTGCCGGTATAAACCTTTACAGGATAGGGACTGTGGCCTCTCTTTCGACTTCTTCCGTTAGGAATTTTATCATGGGGAATCTTCACCCGCAGGTTCTCCGCTACAGGGTGCTCCAAGCTTTTCGGTGCCGATCCCATCTTCTTCCGAATCAAGAGAATTGCTGCAAAGAAAAGAATCGCCGTAAAGCTTAATAAGAGTCCGAATCTCCAGCCCTCCGGCGTATATTGTAAACGAATGGCATGCTGTCCTGCCGATACGGGCACGCCCAAAAATCCCGTAAAGATTGCCTCCGGCTCCACCTTATTTCCATCTACCGTGACCTTCCAGCCCGGATCATAGGGAATACTGAAGAAAATCTTGCCCTCTTCCTTAGCCTGCACAGTACCTTCTATTGTTCTTGCATTCATTTTACCAAGCTTAAATCCTCGTCCGGACAAAGCTTCCACAAAATCGGAAAGTACATCATAGTGAAAACGATACACGGTGGCATCCATGCTCTGCCCCTCCGTCTTGGAGCTGAGCTTTACTTCCGTTCCGGCTGAAAGATAGCCTAAATCCAACAAATATCCTCTATCCACATGGTCATAGCTTTTTTCTCTCTCCGGAAACTGCACCTTGACCTCTTCCACCTTCGTGTTATTCACATAGGCAAAATAGTGACCTTCCTCGTCGGCAGTAAAACTGTAATCTTCTCCTTCTCTTTCTCCCAGAATGGTTTCCAGAGCATTTTCCCCTGTCAAAGATTCGGAAATACTGTTTTGTACCAGTGCCGGAGTTCCCGCCTTTTCATTCCACTGATTCAGCTCCTCTTCGCTTAAAGCAAAGCCTACAGGCAGTGTTTGGGTATTTTCATACAGGCGATAGTCTCCCTCTCCTGTCCAATAAGCCAGGCCCTGCTCCTCTGCATTCTTCAATTCTTCCTTAGTAATCAGATATTTGACCGAAAGAAGACTATTCATCAAGGGTGTAGCCCCATTAATCGCGTAAGCATTGGTGGAAGCTTCCATTCCCAAGAGAGTATAAACCTCAGACATTTTTCCGTAGGCTGTGGAGGAGAAAATAGAGGCACTGGGATACTGCATAAGAGCTCCGTCATCCTTGGTTTTTCGGTCCGCCCTATCCACACGGTAAAAATCGGAGTCCTCCAGCTTCACTTCCGAAAGCAGGGTAGCCGTTTCCTTCTGCCCCTCCAGATAATTTGCCCGATTGGTGGTGGGCACGGAGGTCACCGCCATATTTGCCGTAGCTTCTATAAAGCAAAGAGCCAGCAAGGTATAGAAAAAGCTTCTTGGGGTAAATGCTTTTTTCTCCAGCACAAAAATAAGGTAGTACAAAAAGCTGAAGAGCATGCCCATATAGAAGACAGACCAGTGAAAGCCCTCCGCCGTAATCAGCTTCTGGCACAAAAGCGCAAAAACAAAGCAGAGGAAGAAGGAAAGACTGTAGTCTTTTTTCGTATTCCCTTTACGCTTCACCATAAGCTCCGCCCCCTGGGTAAGGAGGAGGAAAATGTATAAGAAGCTCTGTCTTGCAGGCAGGCTGTTGGGATAATGAAAGCCATGCCAGATAAAATTCAAAACATTGATAGAAAAGCTTAAAAAGAAGAAAATGCTCAGGATAGCGTAAAAGCATTTTCGAGAAAGGGAAATGCTTTGATTTCGGTAGTACAAGGGAATTAAGAAGAGCAACAAAGTCCCTGCATAAATATTAGGCCAATGCTTCAAGCCCTGCTCCGTTTCCACAAAGGCAAATTGTCTGGCAAGCATATCAATAATGCCAAAGTATTGGGTAAAGGTCTTCGGAAAGGAAATGCTGGAAGAGGCGGTAAAGCGCAAGGCAAAATAGGCCGGGAGCAAAAAAACCGCTGCCATCGCCCCGGCCAACAAGGAATACAGGCCGAAGCGAAAAAGAATCAAAAAAATCCCCTGTCTTCTTTCCCGAAGGATAAAGAAAAACTGGAACAGAAATATACCACCAAAAAAAGGCAGATCATAATGCTGATATAATAATTGGAAAGAATGGAAAGTGCCAAGCTTACCGTATAAAGCCCTACCTCTCCTCTATCCATCATGCGCTCTAAGCCTAGGAGAATCAAAGGGAAAAGCAGTACACAATCCAGCCACATTACATTCCAGGAATAGGCCGCAATATAACCGGACAGGGCGTAAAACAAGGCAAAGATAATAAAGTAAGGACTGTTTTTTTCTGAAAATGATAGCGAAAATACAGGGAAGCCGTCGCTCCTGTCAGCGCAATTTTCAGAAGCACCAGATAGCTTACATACTCAATCACCAAGCCCTTAGGGAAAAGCAAAATAAACCAATTCAAAGGACTGGCCAGATAGTAGGCAATTAAGGCAATAAAGTTACTGCCAAGACCGATATGAAAGCTATAAAGTAAAGACTCTCCGGATTGCAGCTTTCTTTGGAATTCCTGAAAAAAGGGAGCGTACTGGTGATATAAGTCCGTACGCAAAAAGCTTTCTTTTCCAAATGGAAATACTCCCTTTGCCACAAAAATCCCCAGCATGGCCAGAAAGGGGAGCAGGAAGGAAATGATTTCCTGCTTTCCTAAACGGATTTTCTCGAAAGCGCTTCTCTCTTTATTCATAGCATTTTCTCCTTACTTAAAAATCAAAAATTTGCTGGCAAAGTAATTTCCCACCAGATTAATGACCGAGCTACCCAGCCATCCCAGCCCATGGGAAAAATGCAAAATATCCACAAAAAATACCAGCAGGAAAAAACTGGCTATGCCGGAAAACACCCTCAGGGAAAAGAAAGAAATAAATTCCTGAATTCCCTTCTTTTCCGTTTTTTGAAAGACAAAAAACTTATTTCCGTAGTAGGCAAAGACCACCGCCAAGAAGAAGGCAACCCCATAGGATATTTTATAGGAAAAAAAAGGAGAAATTGATTGCTTTTGCAAAAGAAGATCCAGAACGTGGTAAATCACGTAATTCACTAAAGTGGTGAGAACTCCCATTACAAGATATCGTATACTTTCTAATAATTGCTTATTCATTATATTTTTTAACACCTTAAATTCTATTCTTAGTTTTTGAACATGCCTAGTATACGAAAAGAGGGAAGGGAAAGCAAGAAGGGATAGGGAAGTCCGGGAAAATAATGCTGTAGGAAAGAAGAGAAAATAATACGCTATAAAAAAACAGCTTCGGCGAAGGGAATCAGACTATCCCTGTTTCCAAAGCTGTTTTTGATATCACTATCTTTTGTATAGTATCACAATTTTTGTTAAGTTATTCGCTGTGTTTTGCTTCTGCCATAGTGCTTTGCACCGTAAAATATAAGATTGTAAGGATTTAGATTCCCCGTCTACTCTATTTTCTAGCCGGCCTTCTTGGGAGAATGGGCATGAATCCTTTCTTCCACTTCAACTCTGGGAATGCTGAGAGAAATGGAGAGCTCCTCATAAAGAATATCCTCTGCCTGCTCCATAAAGTGTAAGTCCAAAAGAGTAAGTTTTTTCCCCTGTCTTGCCCGTTCCACTCTTCTTTCCATCAAGGTCTTGATAACCTGTAACAGCGCATCCGGCGCACAGCTTTTGATGCTGTCTCTGCAATTCTCTTCCCGCTGTTTCGGCGTCTTACATTGTAAAGCATGAATGTTCTCCACACCAAGCATAAAGCTTTCCGCCTGCTCTCTGGTCATTACCGATCGCATATTGGTCTTGCCTGCCTCTACCGGAGCATATACGGCACCATCCGGTTTCTTTACTGCCTGCAAGATATAATATTCTTTGTCTTTTGGAATTCCTTCTAAATTCAGGTGTGTCGTTCCGATAATCTTATGGACACCCTTACAGCCATAAACCACATACGTGCCTGACTGGTACATTTTCTCCTCCTATTCTATTGAGATAATTACGAATCTATTAAAAACTAGTTTTCATTGTAGCATTCTCCCAATAGGATTACCAGCATTTTGCACGATTTATAAATTTTTTGTCTGACTTAAATAAAAAGAATTTATAAGCAATGGCTTTTTTATGCGTTTTTCTTTTTTACTTATGATAAGGTTCCCCTGCATTTATACGGAAGGCTCTGTATATTTGCTCCAAAAGAATCACTCGCATAAGCTGGTGAGGAAAGGTCATAGCGGAGAAGCTTAAAGAATAGTTGGCTCTGGAAAGGACGGAGGGAGCCAGTCCCAGAGAGCCTCCAATCACAAAACAGAATTCACTTTCTCCGTGGAGAGCCTGCTTTTCCAAAAATTTGGCAAAGGCTACGGAGTCCAGCTCCTTTCCCAGGATGGCCAAGGCAATCACAAAGGCCCGGTCGGAAATTTTAGAAAGGATTCTTTCTCCTTCCTTTTCCAGAACCTGCAAAACCTCCGTCTCACTGGCTTCTTCCTTGGTCTTTTCATCCGCCACTTCAATAATTTCCCATTTACAATAGGAAGAAAGGCGCTTTCCGTATTCAGAAAGTGCCTCTCGATAAAATTTCTCTTTGATTTTTCCAACCGCAATAATTTTGATGGTCATAGGGTTCCTACTCTGTATTTACTCGATATTTTTCTCTATCCATACTCTGTCGTAATTCCTCGAATACAGGACATTCTATAGTCTTTACACTCTGCCTCTTGGATACTTCGTCACATCAAAGGAAATCAGCTTCTTATCCGCGTAGCCCAGAGCGTCAAAGTAATAGTTCTTTCCCTCAATCAGATAGGAAATGTTGGTTTCTCCCTCTGCCTGTACCATGCCTCGGGGGCGTCCCTGCTCATCCTTTTTCAAAGTAAAAGATTTGATTCTTTCCCTTTTCGTCCGGAATGCTTGCCCATCCGGTAAGAACTACGCCGGCAGTATCACTGTTTTGCTCTTTATTGTCATACTGGGCGAAAAAAACCAGTGGCTGTCCTCGTTAAACCAGCCTTCAGCCATCTTTCCTTCAGCATTGAAAGTAATAAAAACGATCTCCAATCTGTACCCAACGATCCTTGGCGTACTTCCAGGACTTGGACTTTACGTCCAGATACAAAAAGCTTCCAGGCACTGTCTTCCTTTTTCCCAGATATAGGCTGTGGTGCTTCCCTTCTTCACCCCGGTAAGCTCTTCCTTGGTGGCTGCCCTTTCTTCGGCATGTCCCTGAAAAACTCTGAAAAGAAAAGAGGAACAAGAAGGAGAAAAGCAGGAGCAAGGTGCCCCATACTCTTCTCTTCTTTTCCTCTACCATTGTTCTCTCTGCTTTACACATAAAACCTCCCGTCTACTCGGGAAGTTAAAGCTTAGGAAAGAACCTTCTTTCTTTCCAGAACCTGCTCAAGCATCTGTCTATACTTCATAGCCTTTTCTTCCTCCTCCTGCACCTTTTCCTTCGGTGCCTTGGACAGGAAGCGCTCATTCTTTAACATTCCCTCTGCACGTTGAATTTCTTTCTTCAGCCTCTCCTCTTCCTTCTCCAAACGCTCTCTTTCCTGATCCAAATCCACCAGATCAGAGAAGGGAAGGAAAATGTTGGCCTTCGGTATCAAGACAGAAACAGCATTTTCAGGAATACCTGTTCTGTCTTGCTGTATTATAACATCCTGTGCATAAGCAAGGGTAGCAAAGAATACCTTACTATGTGTAAACGTTTTTCTTAACCCCTCGTCCTCGCTTACGATGTAAACTGTAGCCTTTTTGGAAGGGGGAACATTCATTTCCGTACGAATATTTCGGATGGCACGAACCGCTTCCTTGATGGTCTCTCCCTCCTTCTCCGCCTCGGAAAAGTCCAGTTCTTCCGCGAAAACAGGCCAATCCGACAGCATCAGCATCTTTTCTTCTCCCGGGAATAAAGATTTTTCCGTGTCGTAAATCTCTTCCGTAATGAAGGGGCAGAAGGGATGCAACAAACTTAAGGAAGTTTTCAAAACCTTTAAGAGAGTCCAAAGGGCAAGAGTCTTGCTCTCTCCTCCCTCACTGTAGAGTCTGGGCTTTACCATCTCGATATACCAGTCACAGAACTCTTCCCAGATAAAGTTTTGAATCTTATCCAGGGCAATTCCCAGGTCAAAGGACTCTAAGTTTCTGGTCACCTCGGAAACGGTATGGTTACACTTGGAAAGAATCCACTGATCCGCAAGAGCCAAATTCTTCGGAATGACGGAAAGCACCTCTTCCAGACTTGCTTCCTTCTTTCCTACCAGAGAGAGAAGAGCTTCTTTCTCCTCTTCCTTTACATTCATAAAGAGGAAACGGGAAGCATTCCAAACCTTATTCATAAAGTTTCTGCTGGCTTCCACACGGCTATGATAGAAACGCATATCGTTTCCCGGGGCATTTCCGGTAAGAAGCGTCATTCTCAGAGCATCCGCCCCGTAGGTTCCGATGATTTCCAAAGGATCGATTCCGTTTCCTAAGGACTTACTCATCTTTCTTCCCTGATCATCTCTAACAAGACCGTGAATCAGAACCTTCTTAAAAGGTGTCTTTCCGGTTTGCTCAATTCCGGAGAATACCATTCTGACTACCCAGAAGAAAATGATGTCATAGCCGGTAACCAGCACATCCGTAGGATAGAAATACTTGTAATCTTCCGTCTCCTCCGGCCAGCCCAAAGTCTCAAAGGGCCATAGAGCACTGGAGAACCAGGTGTCAAGAGTATCCTCATCCTGACGAAGGGATGCACTCTTACACTTTGGACAGCACTCCGGCTTTTCCAAAGATACGATCAGCTCTCCGCAGTCCTCACAGTAGTAAGCAGGAATGCGGTGTCCCCACCAAAGCTGACGGGAAATACACCAATCCTTGATATTTCCAGCCAATGCAGGTAGGTCTTACCGTAGTTTTCCGGAACAAATTCCAAATCTCCCTTGTTCAGCGCTTCGATAGCAGGCTTTGCCAGCTCTTCCATCTTCACAAACCACTGGGGCTTTACCATAGGCTCAACGGTGGTTCCGCAACGATCATGCACACCTACATTGTGGCTGTGAGGCACCACCTTCTTTAAGAGTCCCTGCTTTTCTAAATCCTCCACCATCTTCTTTCTGGCTTCATAACGATCCATGCCGTTATAGGGGGAGCCTTCACAGAGAATCTTGGCATCATCCGTTAAGATGTTTAAAACCTCCAAGCCATGTCTTTCTCCTACAAGGAAGTCGTTGGGATCATGGGCAGGGGTAATCTTTACACAGCCGGTTCCGAATTCCTTATCCACATAGGCATCCGCAATCACCGGAATCACTCTGTCCGTCAAAGGCAGATGCAGTTCTTTTCCTACGATATCCTTATATCTTTCATCCTCCGGGTTTACAGCCACAGCCATATCGCCTAAGAGCGTTTCCGGTCTGGTGGTAGCAATCTCCACAAAACGGCCTTCCTCTCCCACTACCGGGTAAAGGATGTGCCAGAAGGAGCCTTCCTGCTCCTCATGCAAAACCTCCGCATCGGAAATGGAGGTATTACAAACCGGACACCAGTTAATCATTCTGGAGCCGCGGTAAATCAAGCCCTTTTTATACAGACGGACAAAGGTCTCCAACACCGCATGGGAGCAGCCCTCGTCCATGGTAAAACGGAGACGATCCCAGTCTGCGGAGGAGCCCATCTTATGGAGCTGGTTTACAATACGATCCTCGTACTCTTCCTTCCACTTCCAGGCCTCCTTTAAGAAGCCTTCTCTTCCCAGCTCCCACTTGTCAATGCCCATATCCTTCAGCTTATTGATAACCTTTACCTCTGTGGCAATGGCTGCATGATCCGTTCCCGGCTGCCACAAAGCCTCAAAGCCCTGCATTCTCTTAAAACGAATCAGGGTATCCTGTAAGGCATTGTCCAGGGCGTGTCCCATGTGCAGCTGCCCGGTAACATTGGGAGGCGGCATCATAATGGTAAAGGGCTTCTTATTAGGATTCACCTTTGCGGCGAAGGCATTTCCCCTTCAGCCACTTTTCATAGATACGGTCCTCTACCTCTTCCGGATTATATTGTTTTGCAAGTTCTTTCATTTTCCCCTCCTGTAACTAGGCTCTACCACGTATTTCTTCTTTCCAGGCTTCCAGCTTTTTCTCCGCTTCTTGGAAAAATGCCTCTTCTCCCTCGTTATAGGCATTCTTCAGCTCTAAAATTCCTTCCGCCTGATCCGCTTCTTCCAAAGCCTCTTCCCACTCTGCCTGCCATTCCCTGACCAGGTCTTCCTCTACTCCCTGCCAAAGCTCCTTATACCTATCCTTCGGAAAGGTAATCTGAGACAGGAAATACAGTCTTCGTAAAGCGGCCTTATCCTGATTTTTTTTATATAATTTGGCAAAGGCATCTCCAGCCCTTTGAAACTGCTTTAAATACAGGTAAGACTCTGCAATCTTACGAAGCCTTCTGCCATTTTCCTCCAAATGATATGCGTCCTGATAGGCATCCAAGGCCTTTCTATATTTCTTCAAGGAAAAGAAGCTGTCTCCCATCCTTTCCTTCCGTTCCGGCTCGGACAAAGCCTGAATCCTTCTAAGCTCTAAGGAAAAATCCTCCAGCTCTCTCTCCGTAAAATAGGAGCACTCCCGAAGCAGACGGAAAAGCAAACGCTCCTCCCGCTCCCCCATGTCCTTTAATTGCTTCAGCTTTTCGGAAAGCATGGGGCGGTTTAAGCCGGTACTGACCCATTCCAATAGACGATGATCCACAAAGTGCTCCGGAATCAGGAGAGGGTACTTCCCCACCGCATAGCAAAGCTCCTCCAGAGAATAAATGGAAATGTCCAATCGCTCATAATAATAGGGAAATGTAGCTTCTTTTTGACACAAATCACTGCCATGCTTTACTCCTTTCCCAAACTGATTCGCTCTTCAATCACCATACCGGAGGCAGGGTGCAAGTCTCCCAAGCCCTTGTCCTCCACCCGAATCAAAATGGTGGAAGCATCTACAAATCGACTCTTTAAAGAGAGCTTCGTGCAACGCTCCTCTCTCTTCGGAAAGCCTTCCAGCAGCATCCGAAGCTGCCTTCCCTTGCTTCCCACGAAGGGCTGCACCGTAAAATCAATATAATCCTGTCGGTCCGGTAGGAGCAAAAGCTCCTCTTCCTTTTCCAGCCAGGCATCTCCCGCCTTTGCCAGATAATAGGGGAATTCCCTTTCCTTCTGACTCACTCGGAGGGAAACATCATAAGCCACCCTGGTTTCACAAAGAAGGAGATACTCCTCCTCTTCTCCTCTTCCAAAAAGCTTGGCATATTCCAAAGCCCCGATGGCAAAGAGGAAGGATTCCACGCAAACTCTTCTTCCCTTTAAAAGCTTCTTCATAAAGCCCGGAGCAAATTCCGTACTTTCAAAGCCCTTTCCGGACAAAAAGAAGGCACTGTAGACCTTCCCTCTGGTAATTTTATCGCTAAGCCCGGAAAGAATCTGGTCTGCCATCCGCTTTCCCTGGGGCTTTTCCATAATGTCGAAGGAAATGGCCTCCGGCTGGGCTTCCCCGGCGGAAATGGCATACTTCTTCGCCCCCTTGGACACCTGCATTTCATAGTAGTGAAGCACCTGGTTGGAAAATTCAAACATGCCCACCAGGCGGTTATAAAGGGTTTTATCCTGTCGTAAAAGGTAGTGGGCAAAGGCCTCGGTGTAGCTGATGCACTGCACCGAATACTCCTCTCCGAAAAGCTTTTCCAGAAGCTCCTTTAATCTTTTGAAGAGCTCCGGCTCTCCCTCCCGAAGGGTAAGGACTAACGTATCCTTTCCCTCTTCCTCCGGAAGCTCCTTTTCCTCTATCCGCTTCTCTCCTTCTTTCAGCAGGGAACGAAGGAAGATGGACAGAAGTTCCTCCGCCTCATAGCACTGCCCTTCAATGGTGGCACTGCCCTTTCTTAAACAGGGACAGAAGCTTGTCCACCAGTACTACTCCTCCGGTGAGATTCTTCTTGTACGCTTCCTCACCGATAGAAAACTGCGTCCCTCGCTTCTCTCTACAAAGAAGAGTAGGAAAGCGATATGTATATTCTTCCTGATATAGGGAAATGTCGGTATAATCATCCCCTAAACTAATGCCAATGCTTTTCACAAATACCTCTTTCTCTTACTCCTCCAGTAATTTCGATAAAGCAATTTCCTTCTTGCCGTACTCTTCCATCATTTCCAGTAAAGGCTCTGCCTGCTTCTCCGTCATCAGCTCACACATCCGACAAAGCTTGGTATAGGCATCCTCTCCGGCATAGGATTTCTCGGATGATTCCTTCTTCAGGGTGGACTGATACAACAGAGTGTCCTCTTTTCCTACAGTAAAGCGATATTCCATGCTTTCTCCCGGGAAAAGCAGGAAGGATGCAGTGTAAATGCCGTGAAAGCACTCCTGTAATTCCTCTCTGTGGAACTCTTCTTCTCCCTGATTTCTGATAGACAGGAAAGGCTTTTCCTCTTCTCTTCCGTGATACTCCAAGACGGATTTTTCTAATATTTCATTGGGCAGGGAAACAAATTTTCCCAACTCCTTGGTATAGCTAAAAATCAAAGATTTTTCCAAAAGAATCGGCAGGAAGGCGTTAAGTTCCTCCAGCTCTTCCTCCTTAAGCTCCGCTCTCTTGGAGAAAAGAAAGACTCAATGCCAAAAGATAAAGCACCGGCACTCTTTCCTTATGACTTTCCCCCCGCACCTCTTCAAAAATCTGCTGCATAATCCATTCTTTTTCCGGCTTCTGTCCCAGGAAGACAGAGGCGGAATAGGCTGTAAAAAAGGCACGAAGAAGCAAAGGATCCGCTCCCCCGTAACGGGTATAGAGGGCAAAAATCTCTTCGCTTTCCTTTCGTTTTTCCGCAAAAAGGCTCTGGGCCAAAAGTCGCTCTCCCATGTTTAAGAAGGAGGAAGAAGGAATCTTCGCCTTCTGCTGCTTCCTTTGGTCTGCTGCCCGCATCATTTGCAGCATTTCTTCCGTGGTGCCATTATATTCCTCCAAAAGGAAATGAAGAATACTGTCCTTTTCCAGCTTGGAAAGAAAGGCTTTTTCCGAAAGATACAAAAGCATCTCCCTTTCCTCTTCTCCGTAGACCTTCTCTCCCTGCCCTTCGGAAAGAGCCCCCTCTAAAAATGCCTCCAAAGCCCGCTTATCCAAGGAAAGATAGGGATAGACAATGAGATATTCCAATGCCTTGTCATAGTCCCCCCGATAAATCAGGGCACTGAGCACATCCTCCTTCTCTTCCTTCTTTAAAGCGGCAAAGGGAAGGGCATGGAGAAATTCCAGATTCTCCTTCGGGAACTCTACCCCCTCCGCCTTCTTATGGTAGGAAAGAATCAGATGCAAAATCTTCATCCGAAAATACAGGGTAAAATCCTCATAGGAAAAGGCCTTTTCCATGAGTTCCAGGTCCTTACTGTCGGAAATTCCCTTTTCCACCAGGCTAAGAGTCTTCCGAATCAGGAAAATGCCCTTGTCCTCCGAAAGGCTTTGGCACTTCTTCTCCAACTCCGCCTCTTCCATCAGTCTGGTCTTTCTGTGAGGCACCCGACTGTATCGGTTTCCTAAGGCATCCTGGAAAAGAAGAATCATATTGGGAAGGGGCATAGGAACGGTACAAAAGCCCCCCTTCACCGGGAAGGAACATTCCCGACGCAAAGCAGGGTGGGTCAGAACCAAACGCTCAATATTCTGATCCTCCACCTCCACCAGATAGCTGTTTAAAATCTTCGGAAGGAACTCCGCCATCCGTTCATCAATCATTTCCGGTAAAATCAGCTTGCTATACAACAAAGCCAGCTCCTCATTAATCTCCCCCTGCAAAAGACAGGAAATGGCATAGTCCTGCATCGGTCTTGCAAAGTGGGAGAAAATCTCGGAACCTTCCTGGAAATTCTTCAAAATATTATAATAAAGAGGAAGCTTAATCCCCTCTTCTAAACGATACTCATAGGAGAAATAAAGATACACCCCTTTAGGCAATTCTTCCGCATAGCCCATAGGCATTGCATAGAGGAGATTCTCGTACAATTTGGTAATCTTAACATTCTCCTCCACACCTTTTTTATAAAGAGCAAAGGCACTAAGGCTCCAATCTCCTCTGTGGATGCACTCCGTAATCTTTTCTTCCAGACTTGCATCCTCCGGAAAATGAAGAACCTCCTCCCTTTCCTCCCGTCTTTGGTAGGGAAGCACCTCCCGCTTCTTGGCATTCTTAGGGCGATGAGAAAAATAAGTCAAAAATTCCTCTAAAGCAAGAGTCCTGTCTCCGCAGGGCTTTAAAAGCTCATAAAGTCTAAGGGCGGTGATATCCTGAAAAATCGGAGCTTCCAAAAAGTCGCTGTAATCAAAGATTCTACTACAGCCCTTTCTGTCCTCCTCCGCCATCTGTTGCAAATGAGAAAAATCCTTAATCTCATGGATTTGCTTTGCAGAGGGCTGCTTTTCCACCACAAAGGAATAGGGAATCCGCTTCTCTCCCCCATTGTACACAAAGCAAAGCTCCCCTTTGATTTCCTCCTCATCCCCCAGATTCTTCGTATCAATGGTAAAGCTTACCTTGGTACGCACACCTCCAAAGGCGGATTTATGCAGGGTAAGATAGGGGCCCTTGGCATAGACCAGGCCTCGCATGGCCACTCCATTTACCGACTGCAAAAAGATTTCAAAGGTTCGACTCTCTCTATAAGGAATTACTGCCATAATCTTCTCAATAGAAAAATGCAGGGAAGGGATTCCTTCCTCGATAATTCCTCTGGCTAACTTATTGATTTTTTCTCTCATAGCAAACTCTCCATAGGGCTTTATTTTAGCACAGGAAGCCCTTTCGAGAAAGACAGAATTTTCCATTAACGCTTCCTTCTATTGCAACTAGGCTTACAATTCTGTTAAACTAATTCCATTCTTTGCTTTTTTCTCTTTAAGGCTCAATACTTTCTTTCGGAAAAGCAATTTCCTTAGAGCAGTATAGCGTATTTCTTAGAAAAAAGCGCATTTTGCAAATATTTATATTCTGAATAAGCTGGGAACCCCCTTTAGGGGATAAAGAAAGGAATTTATGGCTACAGAAGCATTGACACAATACAAACTGATGATTCTTTACTTACTTCATTCCGTAAAATACCCCCTAAGCAACAGTCGGCTTAGCGGATTTTTTTTAGATAATGAATATACCACCTATTTCACTTTACAGCAATGCATCAATGATTTGGTGGAGGCTTCTCTCATTTCCGCAGAACACAGCCAAAGCACCACCCGCTACGAAATCACGGAGGAGGGCAAGCAGACATTAAACTTCTTTTCCCAGGATATTCCGGAGCTGGTACGGGAGGATATAGACCTCTTTCTTTCCAAAAACAAAAGCCGCCTGCAAAGTGAGGCGGCCCTATATTCCGATTATTCGGAGACAGACACAAAGGAATACCTTGTGCAGTTGGAAATTCGGGAAAATCGCACCCTGCTCTGTAGAGTGGAGCTTACAGTTCCCGATGAAGAAAGTGCCAAGGCCCTTTGCTTAAAATGGGAGGCCAAGCACCAAAAGGTCTATACCTATCTTTTACAGGAATTTTTAGGGGAAGAGTAGCGTTTACGCCTGTACTTCCTTCTTGTCCTTTAAAAGCTTCTCCACACTCACCAGCTTTACACAGAGGGTGAAAAGCTCGGAGGCAATACGCAGATCCTCCAGTGGGGGATAGGTTGGCGCAATACGGATATTGCTGTCATTGGGATCCTTCTTATAGGGGAAGGCGGAGCCTGCAGGAGTCAGTGTTACTCCCGCCTTCTTACATTTATCCACTACAGCCTTGGCACAGCCGGGCAGGGTTTCAAAGCTGATGAAATATCCCCCCTTCGGCTTGGTCCATTCTCCCACGCCGGTGCCTGCAAGGTTTTTCTCGAAAATATCCTCCACCATTTCAAACTTGGGACGAAGAATATTGGCATGCTTCTGCATGTGCTTCACCATACCGTGAATATCCTGGAAGAAACGAACATGACGAAGCTGGTTTACCTTATCGTGTCCGATGGTCTGGTACTGTACCTGCTTCTTAATATCCTCCAGGTTGTTTAAGCTGGTTGCCATGGAAGCAATACCGGAGCCAGGGAAGGAAATCTTGGAGGTGGATGCAAACTTATACACCAAATCCGGATGCCCCGCTCTCTTACACTCCGCCAAAATCTCAATCAAATAATCCTGCTCATGGTCATAAAGGTGATGCATACCATAGGCATTGTCCCAGTAGATACGGAAGTCTCTGGCTGCCGGCTTCAGGCGGGCAAAACGGCGTACCGTCTCATCGGAATAGCTGTAACCCTGAGGATTGGAGTACTTCGGCACACACCAGATTCCCTTAATCGCCTCATCGGAAGCTACCAGCTCCTCCACCATATCCATGTCCGGGCCCTGCTCTGTCATAGGTACCGGAATCATCTTAATCCCAAAGTACTCGGTAATAGCGAAGTGACGATCGTAACCGGGAACCGGGCAAAGCCACTTTACCTCATCCAGCTTACACCAGGGGGTACTTCCCATAACACCGTGGGTCATGGAACGGGAAATGGAGTCATACATAACGTTCAAAGAAGAGTTTCCGAAAATAAGGATATGATCCGGATGATTTTCCATCATATCGGAAAGAAGCTCCTTGGCCTCTGCGATACCATCCAATACTCCGTAATTTCGAACATCCACACCTTCGCTGGAATACATATCCGCATTGCTGTCCAGAGCATCCATCATATCATTGCTCAAATCCAGCTGCTCTCTACAGGGCTTTCCTCTACTCATATCCAGATTCATATCCATGGTCTGGTAGCGCCTGTACTCATCCTTTAATTCCGCTCTTAAGGCTTCCAACTCCTCTACGGATAATTCCTCATATCTTGCCATATTTGCACCTCTTTCTCCTACTTGCTTTCCCGTTTTTTTCTTCGCCATCTGCTACTCTCCTTTGGGCATAAGTATACGAGAAAAAAGTATACTATCCTTTTCCTGTCCTCGCAAGAAAATTTCCATTTGAACTAAAGCTACTTTATCCCTCTACCGTATAAAGTTTTTGGATTTGATTCCAAAAACTTCTGTGGTTTCAAGACTTTTTGGATTTCATTCCAAAAACTTCCGAGATTTAAGGACTTCCGGGATTCTATTCCAAAAAGAAAAAACAGACAGTCCATGCTGTCTGTTTTTTTTAATATTATGGATAGTATTAATTTTCTTAATTGCTTCCTTCTGTTGTCTCTGCAGTCTCCGTTGTTTCCTGCTTTTCCGTAATTCCTGCTTTTTCTTTCAGCAAAGGATTCTTCTCCAGCGCTTCCATACGATTTTTCAGAAAGCTTAGCTCCCTTTTCGCATCCTCATCCCCGGGATAACGGGTACTGTATTGCTGAAAGGCTTCATAGGCTTCCTGCCATTTTGCGGTCTTCTCCAGATATACCGCTGCATCGAAAAGATACTCCCGATCCTCTTCCAGTCCCTTTTCCTTGATTTCTGAAAGGAGCTTTTCCGCATCCTCCAGCTTATTGTCATTCAAAGCAGTCCCCAGCTCCTGAATCAACTTCTTTCCGGCAATTCTCTCCTCCAGCAAGGGCAAATCCTTTTTCGCCAAGGTCTTGTAGCTTTGCAGACTTTCCTCCGCATCGGAAATATTGCCAAGTTGAATTTCCGCCTCAATCTTATAGGCCAGAATATCCATTTGCAAAGCGGAGACCTGCCCATTACTTTTCTCCAAGGCCAGATTAAAGTTTTCCAATGCCGCCTTTCCGTCTCCCCGTTCCAGGGCTTCGATGCCCAGAAGACGATACTCCTTCGCCTTATTCTTGCAGGCAAAAAGGCTTAAGGAGAGAAGGAAAAAGAGTAGCAGAAAAGAACTTAGGCTTTTTCCTCTTTTGTTCTTCCTTTTTTGCATTTTCCCCTCCTGTTATGCCTTTCCGGTGGTGCCAAAGCCCCCCCGGTCTTCGTTATCCAGATGATCCACCTCAATAAAATGCACCTCCGGCTGGTGGGGCATCAAGCGGAACTGTCCGATTCGATCATTGATATGAATTTCCGTATCTCGCATGGCTAAGATAGGCATGTGAATAATGTCATTGTCGCCGCAGAAGGATTCATCCACTACTCCCATGGCATTGGTTTGCAAAATCCCGAAGTTCTTATAGGCCGAGCTTCTGGGAACAATCAGCATTTCATAGCCCTTGGGAATTTCCACGGAAATGCCCATGCTGATTAGGCGGTATTCTCCCTGCTTCATACTGACATTTTCCGCTACCCGTAAATCAATCCAATCGCTTTTTCCGTCAATGTAGCGAAGCTTTTCCAACTCCTTTACATGATATTTGATTTTTAACTTAGCCTCCACTTGCGTTTCTCCTTTCTCCAGGAATTTCTTTGCACTCCCTTTTCTTCTCTATAACAGTTTCTTAACGGCTTTCTACGGCAGGTTCCCCTTGCAGGGAGAAGGTTGGGTTCTTCTTCGAGTTCCGGCTCCGGATTCTCTTCTATGTCTTCTTCGGACTCCGGTTCCTTATCAGTCTCCGATTCATCTTCGGCTTCTGATTTCTCGACCGTTTCGTTGTCCTCGTCCTTGTCTTCTTCGAGCTCTACTTCCTTCTCCGCTTCCAATTCCATAAGATAAGCTTCAATAAAGCTTTCTTCCTCTTGCAAAAGGTCCCTGCCTACTGTTCCGGGTCCAATGCCTTCGCGTCCTCCTGCCCTTCTGTGCTTTCTTCTGAACTTTCTTCTATAATTTCTTCTGTATATTCTTCCTCTACTTCTTCCGCCTCATTCCCAGCTTCTTCCGGTTCTTTTTCTTCTTCGCTATCAGAAAAAACTTCCGGCTCCGGATTCTCTTCCTCTACATTGTCTTCCGCTTCCATTTCTTCCGGCTGTTCCTCTTTAGACTCTTCCTGCTTCTCTTCTTTAGATTCTTCCGACTCTTCTTTAGGCTCTTCCGACTTTTCTTCTTGAGCCTCTTCTACTTTCTCTTCCTGAGCTTCTACCTCCGGCTTCTCCGGCTCTAAACCAAGGCTGTCCTTTAATTCCTCCGTTACTTCCTCTTCCAAAAGCTTCTCCAGATCCTTGGGAAGGCTGGGGAGGGAGGAAAGAGAATCCACACCGAAACGAGTCAGGAACTCCTCGGTGGTTCCGAAGAGCACCGGTCGGCCCGGAGCATCCAAACGGCCCACCTCTTCAATCAAGCCGAATTCCACCAAACGATTTACCGCATGGTCGGACTTTACGCCACGAATCCTCTCCACCTCCGCCTTCGTTACCGGCTGGCAGTAAGCGATAATGGAAAGGGTTTCCAAATGCACATCGGACAGCACCGGTTTCCGGCTCTGCTTAACCACTCGAATCAAAGCATCATAGGTTTTGGGATGGCTGACCATCTGATACTTTCCCTCCAGCTTTCGGATTAAAAGACCGCCTTGACGCTCCTCATATTTTTTCCGTAAACGCTCTGCCGCAAACTCTGCCCCGTCCACACCCATGTGCAGACAAATCGCCATTTCCTCCGGACTTACGGTTCTTCCCAAAGAAAACAAAAGAGCTTCCAGTAAATCTTCCTCTTCCTGCAAGCTTAGAGCATCTTCTCTTTCGATTTCTTCCTGCAAGCTAAGAACCGCGTCCTTATCCCGGGAAACTCCGGCTTTATCTTCTACGAAAGCTCTATCTCCTATGTCTCTGGTAGCTTCCCCTGTCAAAGCCTTATTCTCCGAGGCTTCGGCAACTTCCCCTGCCAAAGTTCGTTCCAACTCTTCTTTTAAAGAGTATTGTTCGTTTTCCTCCACCTGCCTTACTCCCTTCTAAAAGCTTTTTTAATCAAAATCTTCCACCAGCGTCAGATCCATTTCTTCCTGCTCCGTCTCTTTGTTTACGGTGATGTCTAAGTCTCCGAAGGCATTTTCCTGCTTTAAGGTAATCTTCCCCATTTTCATCAGCTCCAAAATGGCCAAGAAGCTTACCACCGTCTCCGTCTTTCCCTGCTTTTTCTTTAGCATTTGTCGGAAGGAAAAACGTCCGTGACTTTTCGCATAAGCCAGAATATCCTGCATTTTCCCCTGCAAACTAATCTTTTCCCGCTTAATCTTTCCAAAGTTTGCCCGAAGCTGATCCTTTCTGGCTTCCTTCCGTCTTAAAATCTCCTTCATGGTTTCCCGAAGGCGAAGAATATCCAGTCCCTTCAACAAATCCTCTAAATCCAATGGCGGCTTATACTTTTCCACTTCCTTAGGAATACTGGGTTCCTTTTCGATAATATTGGGAGCGGTTTCTTCCTTTGCTCGTAGCATTCCGCTGATTCTTTTGTATTTTTTGTATTCTAAAAGTCTCTGCACCAGCTCTTCTCTGGGATCTACTTCCTCCCCTTCCTCTTCCTCCTTCTTGGGTAACAGCATTCTGGCCTTCATTTCCAGAAGCGTCACTGCCATCAGCAGGAAGGCGGAAACGATTTCCAGATCCTCTTCCTCCAGAGCCTTCATATATTCCAAATACTGCTCTGTAATTTCCGAAATCGGAATATCATAGATATCGATTTTATTTTTTTCAATAAGGTGGAGCAATAAGTCCAGCGGCCCCTCAAAGGCATCCAGCTTATAAAAAATCACCTTTTCTTCCATCATTTTCTCCTTAAGCTTCTCCCATAGGAAGAATATCAAAGCAAGCCAGCTCCGGGAAGTTTGCCAGGCGCACATTGATGCTGTGGGTTCCCAGTCCCCTTCCGGTAAAATGCCATTGTCCCCCTACTTTTCGTAAACCTCTTGGGTTTCTCACAAAAAACTTATACTGGGGGGTCATCAAGGCAAAGCCCGGGAAGCCAATGGCTCCTCCATGAAAATGTCCGGACAGCACCAAATCCACCGGCAAAGCCTCCATTTCCTCCTGGTAAAAGGGGCTGTGCATTAAGGCAATACGAAAAATATTTTTAGGCTGTTCCTCCCGGGTAGCTCCTATAGCCTTTTCCCAGTTTTTCTTATCCTCTTCCCCCAAGGGCTTTTTCTTCTTCCAAAGCAGGGGACGATAATAGGATAAATCCAAAGACAAGCCGCTAAGCTCTAAATCCTGGGCTAAAAGCACTGAACGATTCTCTAAAAGCTCCACCTTTTCCAAAGCCTTCCGAAAGGCCTGCTGCTTTCCCTGAAAATCCTCCTTACTAAACAGCTTTTCCTCATGGTTTCCGAAGGCATAGTAAAGAGGGTATTTTTCTGCTAAAGCATACAGCAAACGGCAGGAATTTTCCACCTCATCTCTCTCCGCCGTTTTTTCTCCGGAATAGCTGATGGGAAAGTCTCCCCCAATGAAGATCCACCGGGGATTTAATTCCTCGATTTTTTTCAGTAATATCCCATTATCCTTTCCAAAGCTCTTGTCATGGAGGTCTGTCAGAAAGAGAAAACGATAGGCCTTCTTTACCTTATCGGTAGAAATCCTATACTTCTCCACTCTGAGTTGATTTCTTTCCCACTGGGAATAGATAAGCAGGAGTAGGGGAAGGATTAAGAGGAAAAGAAAAGTCATTTTGTCTATTCCTTTCTATACGAATCTGCATAGTAATGTTAAAATTACACAAGATAGAAGAATTCTTTATATTTTGTCTTCCTTTTCTCATTCTAAAAGGAGTATATGTGATTAGTTATGCCCCATTTTGGCGACTGATTGAACGAGAACAAGTGAGCCAATATCGTCTTATTCAAGACCACAAAGTTTCTGCCGCACAGCTGCATCGTTTGAAGAAAAACCTACCGGTCTCTACAGAAACCATACGACAGCTTTGCCTTTTGTTTTCCTGTACTGTTTCAGACATTATGGAAGTACGTCCTTAGAGACCGGGCATAGTCATATATGGTATTTTATCATAGGGAAAAGGTCTGCCAGAGAAGGAACTCTGACAGACCTTTTTCGTACATTTCTTTCAGAAAATGCGGCTTTTCTATAGAAGCGTCTGCCTCTTAGGCTTCGGAGTGTCCTTCCTCTTTCCCCTCATTTTCCTCTGTTCCCTCTTTCCCCTCTGAAGGATTTTCCGGATGCTCCCCTTTTCCTTCCTTTTCCTTTACCTCGGCAAAAATCTTCATAAACTCTTTACCGGTAATGGTTTCCTTCTCAATCAGGAACTTTGCGATTTCATCCAGAGCAAAACGATTTTCCAACAAAATCTTCTTGGATTCTTCGTAGCACTCCTTCAAAATTCGTGCCACTTCCTGATCCACCTCTGTGGCGGTATCGTCTCCGCACTCTAAGACAGCCCGACCTCCAAGGTACATATTTTCCTGTCTTGCCAGTCCCATTAAACCGAACTTCTCGGACATACCGTACTGAGTCACCATGGCTCTGGCAATCTTTGTCGCCTTCTCGATATCATTGCTGGCTCCGGTGGTTACGGTTTCAAAAACGATTTCCTCCGCCGCTCTACCTGCCAGACATTCCACCATCATGGAATGAAGCTCTGCCTTGGTATTCAGATATTTTTCTTCCTCCGGCACCTGCATCACATAGCCAAGGGCTCCCATGGTTCTTGGGACAATGGTGATTTTCTGTACCGGCTCGGAGTCCTTCTGCACCGCTGCCACAAGGGCATGTCCTACCTCATGGTAAGAAACAATCTTTCTCTCCTGCCGGGAAAGAATACGATCCTTCTTCTCCTTACCCACCAAAACCACTTCCACCGCCTCAAACAAATCCTTCTGACTAACCTTTTCTCTGCCGTTCTTTACCGCAGTGATGGCGGATTCGTTCATCATATTGGCAAGATCCGCTCCCACCGCACCGCTGGTGGCTAAGGCGATTTCGTCAAAGTCTACGCTGTCATCCAGCCTGATATCCTTGGCATGTACCTTTAAGATATTGACTCTTCCCTTTAAATCAGGCTTTTCTACAATTACTCGACGGTCAAAACGTCCCGGACGGAGCAGAGCCGGATCCAGGATTTCCGGACGGTTGGTAGCTCCCATGACCATGATTCCCTTCCCCGCATCAAAGCCGTCCATTTCGGAAAGGAGCTGATTCAGAGTCTGTTCTCTTTCGTCATTGCCCCCGTAACGGGTATCTCTGGTCTTACCGATGGCATCAATCTCATCAATGAAAATGATGCAAGGCGCAGTCTGGTTTGCCTGCCGGAACAAATCTCTTACACGACTTGCTCCCACACCTACGAACATCTCCACAAAGTCCGAACCGGAAAGAGAATAGAAGGGCACATTGGCCTCTCCTGCCACAGCCTTGGCAAGCAAAGTTTTTCCGGTTCCCGGAGGTCCTACCAAAAGGGCTCCCTTAGGAAGCTTCGCACCGATAGAAGTATATTTTGTGGGATTATGCAGGAAGTCTACGATTTCCACAAGGCTTTCCTTCGCCTCATCCTCACCTGCCACATCCTTAAAGCTAATGCCGGTGTCCTTCTGCATATACATCTTCGCCTTGGACTTTCCTACTCCGGAGAATCCTCCCCCGGAGGTTCCCATCTTCTTCACCATGGCGTTCATCAGAATAATCAGGAAAACAAAGGGCAGTACAATGCTGACAATAATCTGCATCAAAAAGGCGGAATTATCCGGTCTCTTTCTGTAAATCTCCACATTGTGTCTATAGAGCCGCTCCACTAAAGATGCGGCATCCGCATTGACCGGCACCACATAGTAGACTCTGCTTTCTCCCTGAGTCAGCCCGGAAGAGCCGTCGGATCCTGCATTATTTCTCCTCTTCAAATGATTCTTTAAAATCATCCCCAGGATAGTTTCCCAAGAGGTTCTCTCGGAAATATCTTCCTTAAAATAAACCTCTTCCGTTTTTACACCGCCCTCTTGGCGACCTTCCTCATTATTCTTAGAGGAATCTTGCGCCAGTGAGGAATTCTGTTCAGAGAAAGAATTTTCTTCCTTTGACGTATCAAAGTTTAAGGACTTTCCTTCATCATCATCCCTGGCAATGCCTTCCTTCTCCTCTTTACTTGGATTTCCTTCGGCTGCTCTGTCTTCACTCTGCTCTTGGGATAAACCGTAATCTGTCCGTCTCCCCACTCTACCTTGGCCACCAAATCCTGATCCACCATAGAAAGAAAACGACTATAGCTTAATTCCTGAGACATGCCCTTGGTCATAAAACGCTGGGCTACCGTATATATAAAGAAGGTTACTGTTGCCGCTATTAAAACGATGAGAACCGTCTGCCCCCAGTTAGAGAAGCCTCCATTCTCACCGCCTTTAAAATCATTATTATTATCCATTCCACTCTCCTTATTCTCATGGCTTACGCCGTTATATCATTATACGGAGAGCCCCCACATAAAGCAAGGCAAATCGGCGTCGCTACAAGCTTTTTCCGTTTTGCCTATTTTTTAAAGATATTCTATTATTTTTTTGACAAACAAGGTTCCGAGAAGCTCTATATAGAACCATCAAAATCACCTTATTACAACAAAGCGAAAGCTGAAAAAGTTCAATATTCCAGTGTTTTCTTGCATATAGGTCTGAAAATGGGGTAATCTGAGCCCGTCAGCACTTGCTGAAATCAAGCGTAGCGCCGATTGAAGCTTAGTGCTGATACGAAGGCGAAGTTAGCGGGAGCGTGCCCCATTTCAGAGCTATATGCAAAGAAAACTGTTAGAACTTTACAGCTGAGCTACTACGAAATCCCCCATTTCCGAACAGGACAAAAGCTTTTCCCCTTCCTTTCCGGAAAAGATATCCTTGGTTCTGCCCCCCAGCGCCAAGACCTTTTCCACTGCATTTTCCACTCTGGCCGCCGCTTTCTTCTCTCCTAGAGAAATTTCCAGCAGCATAGCTGCGGATAGAATGGTAGCTAAGGGATTGGCGATATTCTGTCCGGCAATATCCGGAGCGGAGCCGCCGCTGGGCTCGTAAAGCCCAAAGGCATTTTCCCCTAAGGAAGCAGAGGGAAGCATGCCCAAAGAGCCGGCAATCTCCGCCATCTCATCGGAAAGAATGTCTCCGAACATGTTTTCGGTAACAATCACGGAGAAGTTTCTCGGATTTCGAACCAGCTCCATGGCAGTGGAATCCACTAAGGCATGACGAAGTTCCACATCCTTCTCTTCCTCTCCCAGCTTTGTAAAAATCTTTCTCCAAAGTCTGGAGCTGTCCAAAACATTAGCCTTATCCACGGAGCAAAGCCTTCCGCCTCTTGCCTTTGCCAGGGAAAATGCAATACGCCCGATTCTTCGATTTCATGAGCTCGATAAATCAGCTCGTCTCTGGCCACCTCTTCCCCATTTTCCTCGGTAATGGAGCGCTTTCCGAAGTACAAGCCCCCGGTAAGCTCTCGAATCATCATAATGTCAAAGCCCTCTCCGATGATTTCTTCCTTCAAAGGGCAGGCATCCCGAAGTTCCTTGTAAAGCTTGGCAGGACGAAGATTACAAAAAAGGCCAAGTTGCTTCCGAAGAGAAAGAAGACCCGCCTCCGGCCGCTTTTCCACCGGCAAAGAATACCAGGGGGAAACGCCTACCTTTCCCCCAATGCTTCCCATCAGCACTGCTTGGGAAGCTTTGCAGGCCTCTAAAGTATCCTCCGGCAGAGGCTCTCCGTACAAATCAATGGCTGCACCGCCAAAGGCTTTTTCCGTGAACTTAAGGCTAAAGCCCTCCAGCTCCGCTACCTTTTCCAATACCTTTCTGGCCTCTCCTACAATCTCCGGTCCGATTCCGTCTCCCGGCAATGCGCAAATGGAATACTGCATTTTCGCTCCTTTCTCTTCTAACACATTTTCACTGTTGAATGCATGCTCTTCTAAGAAACAAGGCTCTCCGGCTGTTATATACTTGCTCTCCTAAGATGCGAGACTCTATAGCCATTAACTCTTGCATTATATTCTCCTCTATTCTACTGTAAATTTCTTTTTTAACATATATGAATTTGCTATACTAGAAATAACGTGCTGTTTCAGGCTTACAAACAGCTTGTGTTGTGAAAGCAGCTTCATAACGATGCATTATAAAAATGTTTCAAAGATGCTTTATGGATATAGGGCTATAGCTTAGAAAGAGGAATTTATGGATAGATCACAGCTAACAGGAGAATTTAAACTGCATTCGGATTATGCCCCCATGGGGGACCAGCCTGCTGCCATTGAAAAACTGGTGAAGGGCTTGCAGGAGGGAAACCAGTTTGAAACCCTGTTGGGCGTCACCGGCTCCGGAAAAACCTTTACTATGGCCAATGTAATTCAACAAATCCAAAAGCCCACCCTCATCATTTCCCATAACAAGACTCTGGCGGCACAGCTTTACTCCGAGATGAAGGAATTTTTCCCGGAAAATGCGGTGGAATACTTTGTTTCCTACTACGACTACTACCAGCCGGAGGCCTACGTTCCCAGCACCGACACCTATATCGAAAAGGACTCGGACATCAACGAAGAAATCGATAAGCTTCGAAACTCCGCCATGGCAGCCCTTTCCGAGCGAAAGGACGTGGTGGTGGTGGCTTCCGTTTCCTGCATTTACGGCTTGGGCGCCCCCACGGAATATTTAAACATGGCCATTTCCCTCCGTCCCGGACAAATGCGTGATAGGGATGAATTGATTAAAAACCTGGTGGAAATTCAGTACAACCGAAACGATATGGATTTTCGCCGGGGAACCTTCCGGGTAAAGGGGGACATTGTAGACATTTTTCCCGCGTCCGAAGGCGAGCAGGCCTATCGCATCCAATTTTTCGGAGACGAAATCGAGGAAATCCAGCTGATTGATGCCCTCACCGGAAAGGGCAAGGCAAAGCTTGAGCACTGCATGGTGTTCCCTGCCACCCCCTATGTTATTCCTATGGAAAAAAATGAAGATTGCCTGCAAAAAAATATTTTTGGAAGAACTGGATGAGCGGGTAGCCTATTTTAAAAGTGAAGAAAAACTTCTGGAGGCTCAGCGTATTTCCGAACGAACCAACTTTGATGTGGAAATGATTCGGGAAACCGGCGTTTGCTCCGGCATCGAGAACTACACCAGACACTTGAATTTTGCCCAGCCCGGAGAGCCCCCCTACACCCTAATGGACTACTTTCCGGAGGATTACCTGATTATTGTGGACGAGAGCCATATCAGTCTGCCCCAGATTCGAGGGATGTATAACGGAAACCTGTCCCGAAAAACCACTCTGGTGGACTTCGGCTTCCGTCTTCCCTCAGCCCTGGATAACAGGCCTTTAAACTTCAGCGAATTTGAAGGAAAAATCAACCAAATGCTCTTCGTTTCTGCAACTCCCGGAGAATATGAAGCGGAGCATGAAATCCTAAGAGCGGAGCAGATTATCCGTCCTACAGGACTTTTAGATCCAGAGATCGTCGTGCGCCCCACCAAGGGACAGATTGACGACTTGCTTTCCGAAATTCATAAGGAGACCGACAAGGGCAATAAGATTCTGGTCACCACCCTTACCAAGAAAATGGCGGAGGACCTTACCAAATATTTGCAGGAAGCAAAGGTCAGAGTAAAGTATCTCCATTCCGACATTGATACGCTGGAAAGAGCCGCCATTATCCGGGATATGCGACTGGATAAGTTTGATGTTTTGGTGGGCATTAACCTGCTTCGAGAAGGACTGGATATTCCGGAGATTACGCTGGTAGCCATTTTGGATGCGGATAAGGAAGGCTTCCTTCGTTCCGAAACCTCTTTGATCCAGACCGTTGGTCGTGCCGCACGAAATTCCGAAGGCCACGTTATCATGTATGCAGATACCATTACCGACTCCATGAGGCGTACCATTGACGAAACCAAGAGAAGACGTTCGATTCAGGAAGAATACAACAAAGCCCACGGCATCACCCCCACCACCATTAAGAAGGCGGTTCGGGATTTGATTGCTATTTCCAAGGTCCTTCGGGATGATGAGAAGGGCTTCCAAAAGGATGTGGAATCCATGTCCAGGGCGGAGATTGAAAAGATGATTCGAGAGTTCAGTAAGAAAATGCGGGCAGCCGCCGCGGAGTTAAACTTCGAAGATGCCGCACTATATCGTGACAAAATTCAAGAGCTTCGGGACAGTTTAGAGAAAAACGGATAAGATAGGTTCATAGTCAAATAGGCAAATAGGTCTGAAATCGGAGTACACTCTCTCCCATTTCAGACCTATTTTTTATAAAGACTATGATTCAGACTATGATTCATATCAAACTATAATGATTTTGGGAACTATAGCTTTGAATTGCCTAATCCTTTGACCGCTTCCTTTAATTTCTATCTTTGATAGCCACAGTGGTTTTTTCCAAAATCTGATTACAATACTCGTAATGTCTCCGATAATACTCGGTGTACATAATGTCTACCAGGAAGAGCTGACTGATTTCTGCGGAGGTGGAGCCTTTCTGCAAGGAACCTACATTGGCTCCGGAAAGCAATAAAATATCCGTATATTCCGTAAGCTCCGACTTCTGGAAACGGGTGATAGAAACCACGGTTGCTCCGGACTCCTTCGCCAGCTTTGCAATCTCCACAATATCTCTGGTGGCACCGGAATAGGAGAAAATCACGGCCACATCTCCTCTTTCCATGGTTGCGGCACTCATCAGCTGCTGACTTACCATCTCCGAACAGTAAACCTTCGGTTCAATGCGATGGAACTTATTCATCGCTTTCATAGCGGTCAGCATGGACGCCCCAACACCGAAGAACAGAATCCGTTTTGCCTTGGAAAGAGCATTCATAGCCTCCGTAACCTTGTTAAAGTCCAAGAGAGAATGAGTCTCCTTAATGGAATCAATGGTTTCCTCCAAAACCTTTCCGGCAAGCTCCGCAATATTGTCATCCTTTAAGGAAACATTGCCTCCTTCCCCCTCCTTGCTGTCCTTTCCATTGCCACGCATGGATAGAGAAAGAGTCATCTTAAATTCTTGGTAGCCTTTCACATTCATGGTTTTACAAAAACGGAAAACCGAGGTATCCCCCACCTTACAGGTTTCCGCCAAATCAGAAATAGACATAAACAGAACCTGATCGGGATTTTGTAAAATATAGTCCGCTACCTTCTTCTCTGCCTTGGTAAATTGGTTGTAAGCAGAGCGTATTTTCGTCAAAAAATCTTCCTGCATAGACTCACCCCTTCTGAAATTGTACAATATGATTATTATAGCAAATGGGAAATTTTTTTCAAGAATCAGCGTGTAAATGAATAGAAATTTTTTCTTTTTCTTTTATCGATGCCATTTAAAATTTTTATGCTATCAGGAAGCTGATAAAATGTATTTCCACTACTTTGCCGTGCCAACGTAGTTTGAAGTCTCTCTGCTATTAGAGATTGAAGTTGAACTTAGCTATTGAAGATACTTTGCAGGACAGCGAACTTTCTCCGCTATTGTAATCCTACAGCAGGACAGTGAAGTTTCTCCGCTATTCCCTTGAATTTTTTATCGGAATGTTCTATACTTTTGAAGTTATCACCTTTGTTATAGACTGATTTCAGCTCTGTAGCTTTGGCTAATAATTGCCCCCGTAGCTTAATGGATAGAGCGCTGGCCTCCGACGCCAGTAGTGGCGGTTCGAGTCCGTTCGGGAGCATAAGAAAAAGGGGCTGTAAAAATCAAAAAATTTTTTGTTTTTTTACAGCTCCTTTTTTGTACCTTTAATTGAACCTTTAATTGTTGTAATATACAACACATTTCCTATTCTCTTATAAACGGAGGTATGTTTTATGGCTATCATGAAAACAGCTAGTGAAAATGTAAGAACAGAGGCAAAGTCCATCCCCATTCAAGAAGAAATGTCGAATGATGCCTTCCATGCCATGATGACTACAGGCTATTCTCAAGCATTAAAGGATGATTCACAACCCATGGATGAAGTATTTAAAGAGCTGGAAGAGGGCTTATAGAGCGTGCCCCAATTCAGACCTATATTGCATAGAAAATTTTTTTGATTTTCACAACGCCCTTTTATTTTCTTCCAAAAATCAAGTAAATCCATAACAGCAAGGCCACCGGCATCAAGATTAGGAATCTTGGCTTTCTGGTCTTATGCCTGCAAAGATACATTCCCAGAATTCCTCCTAAGGCGCCACCCAAGAAGGCCTGTCCCAATAAGACTTTTTCCGGTACTCTCCATCCCCTTTGTATGGCCTGCCACTTGTCATAGGCAAAGCTTAGAAAACAAAGAATATTGATGCCTAAAAGATAGAGCAATAAGCCCTTCCCTCCAAGCTCCAAAATTGATTGCAACAATTCTTTTTCCATATTTTCCCCCTATACTAAATCCATACTTTACGCTAGATACTAAAAAAGAACTGTAAAAATCAAAAGCTATAAGATGCTTTCTTAGCAATATAAGTCTGAATATGGGGTAGTCTGAGCCCGTCGGTACTTGCGAAAAACAAGTAAAACACAGTTTTTCGCTTAGTATCCGCTACGTGTCGAAGCTAGCGAGAGCGTGCCCCGATTCAGACTTATATTGCGTAGAAAGCTTTTATTGATTTCTACAGTTCTTTTTTAATTGTCATTTCCCTATCTTCCCGGGAAACGGAAATTTGGAATAAGCTGGTCCCAAGAATCGATACCGATAATGGCTCTGGCAAAGTCTGCAGTTCCTTCCGTTGCACTAGCATCGTCAATATACTTAAAGACGCTGTGTGCCTTCTTATGTACCAACTGATGGTTCACAATGCTGGAAAGTCCGAAAGCCAGTCCGTGCTTTACCTCATCATCGGAATCCTCCTGACGACTCATGAGATACGCGGAAATATACGGATTGTTATCTACAATATAGTAGGAGTATGCTACTGCTGCAGCCTGCTCATCCGACTTATCCTGTCCCTTTTGAATACTGGTAAAACCTTCCTCGGTAAGGAAAATCTTTCGAACCTCTCCCTTCTTGTTCTTCATGCTGTCCAACTGCATAAAGTCGGTAATCACATGAAGATTCTTAAAGTTGATAATGGGAGAATCAATGGTATCGTTAACCTTTCCGGTCTTATCATCATCCCAGAAGGCCGGGGAGGAAATAGGATATGGATAGGGGTGCAATGCCAGACCGAAGTCCATATGTCCCTCCAGATTGTCAAAATGATGGAAGGCCAATACCACATCCTTTCCCTTATATTTGCCTACAGGAGCCGCCTCAGGGAACATGTTCCAGTAGTGATCTAAAGAGAACATAATGTTGTCGTTGGCAGAAACGGACTTCATCGCGGTATAAAATACGCGGAAGGCACGCTGGAATTTCTTGGTATAGGTGGAAACATCATAGTCTCCCTCATAGTTCCAATACTGGTTGTCAATCTCATTTCCCACTACCCAGTTGGTAATTTTTCCGTGACCGTTCTGACCGTTATAACGCTTTGCCAAGAAAGAAGCCATAGCCTTTACCGCTCTAAAGCCCTGCTCGGACTCTACGTTAAAGCCATAGTAAACCGCCTGCTCCTTGGGAAGCTCCTTAACGCCGATGGGATTTAACTCCGGTACAGTATTGTTCCATGCGTTAAGCAAAATGGCTGTGACCGCTACTCCGGAATCACTAAGGCGCTTCACCTCTCCGTCCAGCTGATCAATCAACTCTTTATTAATCTGGAAGGTCTTTCCCTCATAGGAATAGGAAATTCCCTGACCGAAGAAACGCTGGGTAGGAATATCTACGCCCGCATGCTTAATGTTCAGACTCAGTGCGTCATCTAAGATATTGGGATCTACACGAAGTCCCTTCTTTCCCGGATTTAAAGCAGGACTTTGGTTCTCCGCAACCACCTCCGGATTCTCTATATATCTTCTATCCGCAATCATTTCATAACGGCTTCCCACCTTTACAGCCGGCACAAAGGCGCTGTAAAGACGAAGCTCTCCGGGACCTGCATATAAGGGGAAGTTAAACTTCTGGTTTTCCCCAAGACTTCCCTTGGCAATAAAGTCGGTACGACTGCCAAGATCGGTCTGATAAGGCTTGATTTCGAAAATGTAAACCGATCCGTCGGTACCGCTACTATCTCCTGTTGCATCCATTTGCAACTGAATCTCCTGCCTGTTGTCTGTAATCTCCACGTCCTTTACCTTCGCCGAAAGATTATAAGCGAAAGCTCCCGTGGAAAAAAGCGCCGTAAATGCCATGCTTAACATAAACATGGCTACATTCTTTGTTTTTCCTTGTAAAGCCATTTTCCTCTCCTTGAACTGACATACTTGCTTTGTGCTTTGTTGCATTGCATACCCCTATGTTCACCCAGTTCCACTGTATATCTCTTCGTTACATACCCTGATACACCGACTCCGGATGCCTATATGCCTGCTTTGCACCGCTGCAAATATCCTTGACTATCTTTTGGCTTATTCTTTAAGAATTATAGCCTTTGACCTGTCCAACTATACTCAGTTCTTTACAAAAAAGCCATAGAAAATTTCTTACAAGTTCTTACATTACAGCTTCGCTTTAGGAGGAAAGCTTCATATCCCCCTCTTTGATCCACTTCATTTTCCGGCAAAAAGCAGAACAAAGCAAAGAAAATATTGCCGGAAGAATAAAGCATAAAAGCAAAAGAGAAAGCCAATCACTTACAGTTACCGCTGTCTTACTCCCCTCTTCTATACCCTTAAGCCAGCCGGTGTAAACGCCGATAGGGCCAACCAAACCGCAGGTTCCCATACCGGAGGTAACCGCAGGACCGTTATTTTCAAAATGAAAGAGACAGGTAGCCAGTGGTCCTGTAATCATGGAGGCAAATGTAGCCGGAATCCAAATCCGGGGATTTTTTACAATATTTCCCATCTGCAGCATAGAAGTACCAAGCCCCTGAGAAACCAGGCCGGAAACACCATTTTCCTTAAAGGAAATTACCGCAAATCCCACCATCTGGGCACAACAGCCTGCCACCGCAGCACCTCCTGCAAGGCCGGTAAGTCCAAGAGCCGCACAAATCGCCGCGGAGGAAATGGGGAGTGTCAAAGCAATACCAACCAAGGCGGATACCAAGATTCCCATAAAGAAAGGCTGTAGCTCTGTCGCCCACATTATCAGGCTTCCCACCTGAATCGCCGCCTTTCCGATTACCGGCGCTAAGACTGCCGAAAAAAGCATTCCTGAGCCAATGGTCACAAGAGGCGTCACCAAAATATCAACCTTTGTTTCCTTGGAAACCGCTTTTCCGATTTCCGTGGAAAGGATAGCCACAAAAAGTACCGCCAAGGGTCCTCCTGCACCCCCTAGAGCATTGGAAGCAAAGCCCACGGTTATCAGAGAGAAAAGCACCAGAGGAGGCGCCTGCAAAGCATAGGCAATAGCCGTTGCCATTGCCGGCCCGCTCATAGCGGAAGCCATTGCCCCTACGGTATAATCCACACCGCCAATAGTAGCAACCACCCTGGTTAATGCGGATATCCCCAGCCTCTGCCCTAAGGTGTTTAATATTGTTCCGATTAAGAGGGAACAAAACAAGCCCTGAGCCATAGCGGATAAGGCATCAATACCATAGCGCTTCAGGGAAATCTCAATGTTCTTCCTTTGTAAAAAAGCCTTCATTCTCATTCTCCTAATCTCTTATAAAGCAATGCGTTTTAATACTTCTGCCTATCGTAACAGCTAAAAGTAGTGGGGAGCATTTCCATCCTGTCCTTTCCGGTAACTCCATTACATTCTTTATAAAAACTGTATACAAAATGTCCCAATGATTATAGCAAAACTTTCTGCTTATTTGTATAAAAATATTTAGTTTTTCGTATACGTTATTTTATTCCGGCTTTTTATGGCGCTATTATAGAGTTCCTATGGAAAAAGGAGGCAGTTTAAACCGCCTCTGAACACTTTATCTCTTCTTCTTAACTTACCACTTCCGAAAAAATCTCTCCAATCTTTCCATAGAGCACCAAGTCGCACTCCGTATCCAGTCGTCCCTCCTCTTTATTGATAAGAACCAGCTTATGGTTTCCATGATGAGGAAAATACCGAATCAAGCGGCTGCAGGATACACCGTTAGGGATGTCCCTCCGATAATCAGTAAATCCGCATTTTGAATATGAGCGATACTCTCTGAAAGAATGCCTTCATCCAAACCTTCCTGATACAAAACCACATCCGGACGTATCATGCTACGACAATGAGGACACAAAGGAATAGGTGTTGAAAAGTCAATTTCTTCTTCCGGAATCTGATGATGATGCTTCACACAATAATAGCGATGAATACTGCCATGAAGCTCATATACCGCTTTGGAACCTGCCATCTGATGCAATCCGTCAATATTTTGGGTGATGATTGCCTTTAGCTTCCCCTGCTCTTCCAATTTTTGTAAAGCATAATGAGCAGGATTCGGTAGAATTCCCGGAATCAAAAGCTTTTCCTTATAAAATTGGTAAAACTCCTTAGGTCGCGTCATAAAGAAATCATGAGACAAGATTTCCTCCGGCGGAAAGGCATATTTTTGATGATATAAGCCATCCACAGAACGAAAATCCGGAAGACCGCTTTCTGTAGATACGCCCGCACCGCCAAAAAACACGATATAGTTCGCTTTTTGAATTAAGTCCTTTAATTCAGCTAATTTCTCTTTCGTATCCAAAGTTGCTCCTTTATCTTATAGTCCATTCTTATATCATGATATCCAATAGCTTAAAGCCCGAACTCCTTCAGAAGCTTTTCTCGATATACTTCATCGTAAGAAACTCTCTTAAGATCATCCATTCGTCCTGCTTCCAGAAGTCGACCAATCAAAATAGCTAGACGATTCTCGCCCCTTTCCATACCTTCCTCCACCGCTTTTTTTCTATATTTTTCTAATAAAACATTCATCTTCTTTTCTCCTTCCCGATCTAGTTTACCTTCCTTTAATGAAGCTACTCTATGAGACAAAACTTCTGACTGAATTTCTTTGGGATTGGCTTCTTTAAAGTCTCTTGCCAGTTTTCCTAATGCATTATCATCTTGCCTTGCCGTATTGAAATAAAGGAAACCCAAAAAGCACCTATGTTTTTTAGAATAAATTTATGAGAAGGTATTTTTAAAGCTCGAACTCCTTCAGAAGCTTTTCCCGATAATCTTCATCGTAAGAAATTCTCTTAAGATCATCGATACGTCCTGCTTCCAGAAGTCGACCAACCAAAAGCGCCAAATGATTCTTCCCCTGTTCAAGACCTTGTTGTATACCTTTTTCTATACCCTTCTCGATACCTTTCTCGATACCTTCCTCTACTGCTTTTTTTCTATACTTCTCTAATAAAACATTCATCTTCTTTTCTCCTTCCCTATCTAATTTACCTTCCTTTAATGAGGCTACTCTATGAGACAAAACTTTAGACTGAATTTCCTTAGGATTGGCTTCTTTAAAGTCTCTAGCCAGTTTTCCTAGTGCGTTGTCATCTTGCCTTGTCGTATTGAAATAGAGGATATGGGAACCATCTTTAAACAAATTGCCGGATTTCCTAATCACACGTTCAATTTGATATAGCTGTTCTCCCTCTCCCAAAACATCTTTATCTGTAATAAATATAACATAGCTTTCCGGTAATTTGGAAAACTTTTCTCCCTTCTTAAGGGTATGTGTGTCCATAAGGGCAGCATGATAACGCGCTCTTTTAGGAATTGCCCCGGCAGATGAATTTTGCACTTCGATATTATAAAGTAAGCCTTTTTCATCAGTACATAGACAATCTAAGACCAGTGCTCTTCCATGCAGATTTGGCAGCCTTTTTTGAAGTCTTTGTTCCATTAACTTTAAGGAAGATTTATCCAAAATCGTTTGCAGAACATACTCCGTACAAGCCTGTTCTTCTAGAACCACTTGCATAAAGAGATCATCCATCAAAGTGAGAGATGCGATAATCTTTTTCTTTTCCAAAGCATCCATCTTTCTTCTTGTTCTCTTAGAATTAGCTTCTAAACGAGCGGATTTTTTAGCCTTAGCATTAGTAGAATTTGTTTTTTTCATAAGTCACCTGTAGAAAAAAATAGAATAAATAATAGAAATGAATAATAAGTAAATTAAGATTTTTTTGAATAGAAAAAAATTGAAAGAAGGATATAGAGAATCAAGCTTAGATTAAAATTCAGAATATATGAAGACACTTGAATTCTTTCGTTTACTATCATACTACCAGATTGATAAATCTCCTATACTCCACATTCGGATAATATCCGTATATTGATAATATAATGATGTAGTTAAAGAAAAAGTACTGCATATCCACATCTTCGCCTATATCGAGAACTAAGGAGCACTAACCCTCCCCTAGCCACAAGGTAATCTGAGCCCCTAGGTACTTAACAAAAGCGAGCGAAGCGAAGATTGAGTTTAGTACCGCTAGCCGGGCGAAGTTAGCGGGAGCGTGCCTTGGGGCTAGGGGGGGTGCTAGTACTCCGAAGCATCGCATATAAGAAGTGCCCTTGCGTTTAGTACCGCTAGTCGGGGCGCAGTTAGCGGGAGCGTGCCTTGAGGATAGGGGGGAGCTAGTGCTCCGAAGCTCCGCATTTATGCAGTCCCCCTTGCTATTATCCATTTTCAAGTAGTTTAAATAGATTGAACCGCCCTACAACCTTGATTTGCAAGGGTGTAGAGCGGTTATCATCAACACGTTTTGTCCTATAAGCCTGTTTTGTCTTATAAGCCCCTCAAACAAACTACCTTAAATCCAAATTTTTAGAAAAAAAAAGAACCCCGAAGGGTTCTTTTTTCATAAGCAGAAATTACTCTGTGTAGTATGTCTTTGTTCCTACAGTTACTGCATGAGTGTGATCTCCACCAGAAACTGTGTAAAGCTTCTTATCACCATTGTAAAGAACTACACCGTTCTTATCGGTAGCATAGTAGATATCGTTGCTATCCTTTAAATTGGTCTTGCTAGTCTGTACAGAACCGGCTGTGTTAACCAATACCTGTCCTACAAGAGATCCGGTAGCAGAAGTATTATAGTAGCTAACACCTGTATTGCTAGAATCTAACTTCTTCACGTTAGAGCTATCAACCTTAACTCCAGCATAGTTAGAATCATCATTGTTAGCCTTAAGAACTACACCGTTCTTAGCATACTTCTTAATCTTAGAAACATAATCATTTGCAGCTTCACCACTGTTGTTGAAGTACATCTCGTAGGTATCATCATCAAAATCTACCTTCTGATATCCGGTCTTTCTGGAACCGTCCTTCTCACCATCACCGGAGAAGTAGTATACCTTACCGTGAATAGTAAGACCTGCGTACTGTGTACCAGAAAGATCCTGGTAGTCGTTATCGCCTACACCGGAAGCAGCGTCGAAGCTGTCACGTCCATTAGGAGAACTTACTAAGCCGGAAACCATACGTCCGATCTCATCAAAGGCATATACCTTACCCTTAATCTTCTTAACCTTATCCTTAACGATCTTTCCGCTGTTATCTGCATACCACCAAGAAGCAGAATCGTTCTCGTAATCCTTCTGATTATAGGACTCAGCCGGAACAGCCCAAATCCACTGATTCTTTCTAGCACCACCATCGCCGTTTACATAAACAACGCTGTCAGTAGCCATTGGCTTATCACTGAAAGAGCTTCCGGACATCTTGGTTGCTGTAGACCAATCCTCAATCATACGACCCTTCTCATCGAAGTAGTAGGTCTGTCCGTTGATGGTCTTCTTCTTGTCACGAGAAATCTTACCGTTGTCATCGAAGTAGAACCAAGCAGTGCTGTCCTCACCATTGTCGTTTACAGTTAACTGTACCCAACCGTGCTGAGCAGAACCGTCATCAAATCCACCATAGTAGTACTTAGCAGTTGTCCAAGCGTCATCGCCGCTTACAAGAGCAGACTCGTCGCCTAACCAACCGTAAAGCATCTTACCTTCCTGGTCGAAAACATACTTCTTACCGTTGATGGTCTTGATATCGGAAATAGTAAGCTTATCGTTCTTATCTCTGTAAGCCTTACCGTCTGCACCGAAGTACATCCATCTCTTATCGTTTCCGTCCTCTGTGGACTCGTCGAAGGATACCCACTGGTTAGTAACCATAGCACCGTCGCCGTTTACGAAATAATAATCATCGTTGTTCTGAACAACTTCGTTCTTAGCCATGTTTCCATCGGATCCAAGGTAGAACCAGTAGTCTCCGGACTTTCTCCAAGCATCAGCAATAGCATTTCCCTCATTGTCAAGGTACTGCCACTCACCTGTGGAATTGTTCCAACCTGCAGCAAAAGTTACTGCAGAAGCTCCAATAGCAAGTAAAGCTGTTGCAGATAAAGCTGCAACCAATTTTGTTTGCTTTCTCATAATTAATGCACTCTCCTTTTTTTCATTCATGGAAATAATAATCCAAGTTGCGTGACGATTATAACCCTTAATTCTCTTCCATTCAAGAGTTTTTCTAAAGAAATTCTAATTTTTTTCTTTATTTTTTTAGGGTTCGCCTCGTTACCTGTCCCACTATAAACGATGTTTTCCTCTTTGTCTATTACAAAGGAAAAAAACAAATGTTTACGAAGTTCTTAAGCTAATTCTTAATACTTTCCTAATCAATTCTTTTTGTTTTGAGGTTTTTCAAGCCATTTAAAACTAGCTTTTTACCGGATAAATTTATCTCTAATATCAAAACCCTCATTACCATTCCTTACTCTCCCAGCTTAACCAATCTTTTTTTCTTCAAAGGACTTCTTCATGGCAAAGCAAATTTCTGTTGCCCGGGTTCCGTCATATACGGAAAGCTTCGGCTTCTTCTTTTCGATAATGCACTGAATGAATTCCTGCATTTCTAAAAGGTATGCCTCATCGAATCTTTCCGGGAAGCTTTCTACGCACTCTTGACGGGCTCCGTAACGGTCATAGAGGATGGCCAGATTCTTCTCCGGCACAGGACTGATTCTGATGCTACCTTCCGTTCCCACGATTTCTGTTTCAATATGGTAGCCGTGGGCCGCGGTTCTTCCCACATGAAGCTCTGCAATGCCTCCATTTTCCAGTTGGAACAATGCCGCACCGGTTTCCGTATCGTTGTAGGATAAAAATTCCGGATGCTTAAAGTTTGCTCCCAGGGCGTAGACTTCCTTTACTTCACTGCCCAAGAACCAGCGAATCAGATCTACATCATGGCTTGCCATATCGATAAACAGTCCTCCGCTGGTGGGGGCAAACTTGATGGCTCCTTCTACAGCCGCCTCCGGATCGATTCCGGTTGCCTTTACCATATAGGGAGTTCCGATAGCGCCCTCTTCAATCTTTTTCTTGGCGTAGCTGTAAGAGGGATCAAAACGACGCATAAAGCCTAAGAAGAACACCTGATCAGGATGGGCCTCCACTGCCTTCTCCGCCTTCTTACATTCTTCCACATCCACTCCAAGAGGCTTTTCTGTAAAGACATGAAGTCCCTTAGCTAAGGCTTTTTCAATCTGGTCGCAGTGGCAGGGGCTGGAGCTTACGATAGCCACCGCATCTAAGTCTGCCTTGTCCAGCATCTCTTCATAAGAAGTAAAAGTTTCTGAAACCTTCAGCTCTTCCTTTGCGTACTGTAATTCTGCCTCCATAATGGAGCAGGCAGCCACCAGCTTCGCTCCGGGAATTTTAAAAGCAATGTTTCTTGCGTGTACCTTTCCTAAGCGTCCCAGTCCTACGATACCCACTTTAATTTCGCTCATAGTTTTCTCCTATTATATGTTTTCCATTTTGTTTCCGTATAAAACTTGCGGATTTGTTCCCTAACAGTGGAGTTATTCTTGCCCACATTTTTTAGGAACAAATCCGCTTTAGATTCATTTTTAGCCTATTAACTTTTTATGCAATAGACCTGTTATAAAATTGTCCTAATTTCTTTTTCTGTCTTTATTTCTTTTTCTTCTGCATTCTCTCTCTTGTCACGTCAAGGAGTACGGCTCCGATGATTACCAAACCAAGCACCAGGTTCTGCCAAGCGGAGGGTACGGAAAGAAGGGTAAATCCGTTTCTGAGTACCGCAATGATTAATGCGCCCAGCATGGTTCCCACCATGGTTCCCTTTCCTCCCATGAAGGATGCTCCGCCGATGATGCAGGCTGCAATAGCATCGGTATCGTAAGGCTGGATAGCATTTGCACCGTTACAGATTCCGGAACGTCCGATGGATACGATTCCTGCAAAACCTGCCATAAAGCCGGAAAGCACATAGCAGAAGGTTAATACATTGTCTGCATTGATACCGGAAAGGCGGGTAGCCTCCATATTTCCTCCGGCACAATAGATGGAACGTCCCAAGGCAGTTTTGGTAAGAAGGATATGCATCAGGATATAAATGGCGATAACCACTACGAAGCTGATAGGGAATCCTCCTAAGATGGTGGCACTTCCCAGTACCATGATGCCTTCTGCACCGGTGTTGGAGAAGCTGATCATCTGAGAAGAGGTGATGATTAATGCCGCACCCCAAAGCACGTTCTTCATACCCAGTGTAGATACGAAGGGGTGGGGAAGGTGAAGTCTGGTAAGAAGAAGACCGTTAATCAGTCCAACTACACCGCCTACCACAAGCACTGCCAAGAACAGGAATACCGGGTTGGTAATACCCATTTTCACCATAGCTCCTGCTACGCAAGCTCCGAAGGTTGCGGTAGCGCCTACGGAAAGGTCGATTCCTGCGGTAATCAGGGTAAGCAGCATTCCGGTGGAAAGCAGGGCATTGAAGGAGGTCTGCTTTAAGATAGACATCAAATTCGCCTTATCCAGGAAGTTGGGAGAAGCCAATGCCAATGCGATACACAGAATAATCAGTGCCGCAAATGTTCCAATATAATTACTTAAATTTCCTAATTTTGATTTTTGCATCTTATACCTCCCAAGCTGCCTTCATCACGGATTCCTGATTGAAAGCATCTGTACTTCTTGACATTTCTCCGGTGATTCTTCCTTCACGCATTACCAGCACCCTGTCACTCATTCCCAGGATTTCCGGCATCTCGGAAGACACCATGATGACACATTTTCCCTCTTTTACCAAACGGTTAATGACCTGATATACCTCGACCTTGGCTCCTACGTCGATTCCTCTGGTAGGTTCATCCAAGATATAGATGTCCGCATTGGTATTTAACCACTTTCCGATAACCACCTTCTGCTGGTTTCCGCCGGAAAGCTGTCCTACTCTTTCTTCCTGGCTTGGGCATTTAATGCTTAGCTCTTGAATTCTGCCCTCTCCCATGCTATCCATATCCTTCTGACTTAAGAACAAGCCCTTCTGATAGCCCTTCAAATTTGCTAAAATCAGATTGTTCTGAATGGACTCATTTAAAATCAGTCCCTGTCCCTTCCGGTCCTCGGTCAGGAAAGCAATTTTAGCCCGGATGGCATCTTTGGGATTCTTAATATCTACCTTCTCCCCGCGGATATAGATTTCTCCTCCGTCAATGGGATCCGCTCCGAAGATGGCTCTCATGGTTTCGGTTCTTCCCGCACCTACCAGTCCGGAAAATCCCAGTACTTCTCCGCCGTAAGCCTTAAAGGATACATTGTGGAGAACTCCCTTACGGTGCAGATTCTTTACTTCCAATAAGGGCTTTTCAGAACGTACTCCCGCTTCCTTCGGGAATTGGTTATCCAGAGAACGTCCTACCATGGCTTTAATCAGGCTGTCATTGTCCCAATCCGCCACGTCCTTGGTATCGATGTATTCTCCGTCACGGATAACGGTAATCCGGTCGCAGAGCTGGAACAGCTCTTCCAGCTTATGGGATACGAAGATGATGCCGATTCCCTGCTCCCGTAAATCTCTACAGATTTTTAAAAGCTCTTCCACCTCTTTTTCCGATAGGGAAGAGGTAGGCTCATCCATGATGATGCACTTGGCATTGGCCAGAAGGGCCTTGGAAATTTCAATCATCTGCTGAACACCCATACCGTAGTGTCCTGCCGGCTTCCGCACATCCACGTCCAATCCCAACTTCTTCATCATGTCCTGGGCTATCTGGTGCATTTTTCCATAGTCCAGTAATGGCCCTTTATGAATCCACTTGTTGATAAACATATTGTCGGTTACCGAAAGCAGCTTCTCAATATTCAGTTCTTGATACACGCAGGATATTCCCGCAGAAATGGCCTGTTGTGGAGTTTTAAATTGTCTTTCCTGTCCTTCTACGATGATCTGCCCCTCATCCGGATGGTATACCCCAGTTAATACTTTAATCAGCGTAGACTTTCCTGCTCCATTCTCTCCGATCAATCCTAAAATCTCGCCTTTACGTACATCTAACTGCATCTTGCTTAACGCAACCACACCGGGGAAGGTCTTGCGTACATCCTTCAGTTGTACAATACTTTCCTTCATGCTTTCCCCTTTATTTTACTCTTGTGTATAGTGCCTGTTATGATTTTCACATAATCAGATTTGAAAAAAATTTCTTTTTTATATTCTTTCAAGAAAAGGGATGTTTTCTTATGAGGAGAAACATCCCTTTGTTGTACTTAGATTCACTTCACCCGGAAGCATCCGTTATCTCCCGGCTGATTTGATTTTCAAAGCTCTGATTACTTTCCTAAGTAAGAATTCAGGTCATCCAATCTCTTCTGCGCGTTGTCCTTTGTGATGATGGAAACGCCGGAGTTGATGAACTCTGGAAGCTCTGTTCCGTTTAACTTTGCAACAGTTGCTGCTACAGACTTGTATCCCATGTCATAAGCTTCCTGTGCAACGGACATGGACTCTGTTCCGTCAAGGATAGCTTCACATGCAGACTTGATTCCGTCGAAGCCCATGAAAATGGTGTTCTTGTATGCTTCGTTACCCTTAGCTGCTCTTGCTGCTGCAATAGCCATATCATCATTGTTACAAGCGATGATAGCGATTCCTTCCGGGTGGTTCTGCATAATAGCTTCCATAGAAGTTACAGCCTTATCTGCTACTGCGTCAGCATACTGGATTTCCTTCTCCAAGAACTCTCCGCCTGCTTCATTGATACCTTCCTGATATCCCTTCAGTCTTGCAGTTGCTGTTCCGTCTCCCTGTACTCCGGAAATGGAGATAGCCTTAATCTCTGTCCAGCCTCTCTTCTTAGCTTCTTCAACAGCAGCCTTTCCACCTTCTTTTGCTGCAGTGTCGTTAGAAGTTCCTACGAAGGATAAAACTTCCTTAGCATCAATATTGGTATCTACTGCTACGATTGGCTTGGTCTGTCCTGCGATAAGAGTCTTAACCAGGTCAGCCTGTAATGGAGCAATAACATATCCGTCATAGCTTCCGGAGTTTAAGTCTGTCTCGATCATGTTCTGCTGCTCGTCATAAGCAGTCTCGGAGCTTGCACCCTTAACCTCAACCTTAACATTTGGGTGATCCTTCTCAAATGCCTTTGCTCCCGCTACCACATAGCTCCAGTACTCGGAGGAAGTAGTCTTTAAGATTACATCAATCTTATAATCCCCTTCGAAGCTTGCGCCAGCCAATGGATCCTTAGAAGAATCGGACTTAGCCTCAGCCTTCTCCTCTTTCTTCTCTTCCTTAGCTTCCTCAGACTTTGCCTCTTCAGACTTCGCTTCCTCGGACTTTGCCTCGGTAGCTGCGTTTTCTGTCTTAGTCTCGGTCTTGTCGCATCCTGTAAGAGCGAAGGAAAGAGCAGATGCTGCCATAAGAACTACAAGTGCTTTTTTAAACATTTTGATTACCTCTCTTATAAAATGGTTTTTATTCCCTTTGGGAATGAGTTATGGTTTAAATGGATAAAACAAATTTTTCTTCCTATAAGAAGGGCTTCCTTCTTAGATTTCGCTAAGCTGTACAGGACGCTTCTCTAAAAGAGACTTTCTCGCTGCCATAGCTACACGAACGGACTCTAAACCGTCCTTACCGCCTACCGGTACTTCCTTACCTTCCAATACTACATCTACGAAGTCCTTCATTTCCGCAATAAAGGCATCGTTGTATCTCTCTAAGAAGAACCAGGTTGGCTTTGCTCCCTCAACACCGGATGCAGTGCTGATATAAGCTTCATTTTCCAAGTTGTTGTTGTCCTGTACGCAACCCTTTTCGCAATGTACTTCCACTCTTTGGTCATAACCGTAAGGAGCCTGACGACAGTTGTCAATAACGCCGATGGCACCGTTGGCAAACTTCAAGGTTACGATAGCGGTGTCCACATCGTCATACTTGCAAAATCAGGATTTACCAGGCAAGCACCCACTGTGTTTACCTCGGTAATGTCGGATCCTGCAAGATAACGAACCATGTCAAAGTCGTGAATCATCATATCCATAAAGATTCCGCCGGATACTGCCACATAGGACATTGGTGGCGCTTCAGGGTCTCTGGAGCAAACCTTTACCACATAGGGCTTTCCTAACTGTCCGGAAGCTACCACATCTCTTACCTTCTTGTGAGAACGGTCGAAGCGGCGAACGAATCCAAGCTGTAATTTCACCCCTGCCTTCTCCACTTCAGCCAAAGCTTCCTTAATCTTATCCAAGTCGGTGTGGATTGGCTTCTCACAGAAAATCTGCTTTCCTGCTCTTGCGGACTGGATAATGAAATCTGCGTGGGTGTCTGTGGAAGAACAAATCAAAACCGCCTCTACCTCTTTGTTCTCAAAAACATCCTTGGGATCCTTGCTGCAGTTTGTGATACCGATGCCCTTAGCCCAGGCCTCCATCTCTTCGTTTAAGAAGGGATCTACTGCCACAATGATTTCCGCATTGGGGAGACTGTTTTGGATGTTCATGGCATGAAGCTTTTCCGATTCTGCCCATTCCCAAAAGTCCCATTTTTTTACTGTTTTTTTCCCATAATTCCTCCTTTTTGTATTTTTTTACTCCGCTATCCTTCTTCGGAGCTTTTTACTTCTTCTAAGTTTACTTCTTTGTATTTTTCTCTATAGATTTACTCCGGCAAGCTGTTCTTTCGAATGTTCAATAGCTTTTCCGCAAGTTTCTGATGAAGTGATGAACTATATTGTTCCTAGCTTATAGTCCTGTCTTCTCACGAATGTACTTTCTGGCCTTGATTGCATACTCCAGAGGATTTGCCTTTGCAGGATCCTGTTCAGCCTCTACCAGTACCCAACCTTCATAGCCGGATTCTTCGATAATCTTGAACAATGGAGCAAAGTCCACATCGCCGTCACCGGGAACGGTAAAGCAGCCTTCTCTTACGCTCTTTAAGAAGCTCCAATGGTTCTTTCTGGACTCCTCTACCACAGCCTTTCTCAAATCCTTTAAATGGATATGGCGTACTCTGGAGATATACTTCTTTAAAACCTTCTCAGGGTCAATGCCCGCAAAGGAGCAGTGTCCACTGTCAAAAAGCAGGAATACATACTCCGGATCCACTTCCGCCATAAAACGGTCAATTTCTTCCTCGGTCTGTACTACGGTTCCCATGTGGTGGTGGAAGGTAAGAATCATGCCCTCTTCCTTGGCAATCTTACCCAGCTTGTTTAAGCCCTCGGTAAGCTTCTTCCACTCCTCATCGTTCATCACATACTTGCCTTCCAGAATAGGCTGATCCAGCTTTCCCTGGGTGCTGTAGCTTTGCTCGGAAACGCCGATTCTCTTGGCACCCACAGCCTTTAAGAATGCCAGCTCCTTACGGAAAGCCTCTTCCGTCTCCTCGTAGGGCTTGGAAATCAGGAAGGAGGAGAACCAACGGTTACAGATGGTTAAGCCTCTTAAGTCCAAAGCCTTCTTTAACTCTACAGGATCAGTGGGATAGTGGCTTCCTACCTCTGTTCCGGAAAATCCTGCCAAAGCCATTTCGGAAACGGTCTGCTGGAAGGTATTTTCCTTTCCCAAATCCGGCATATCATCATTGGTCCAGCCGATGGGGGCAATACCCAGAGAAATTTTTTCCTTGTTTAACATAGTGTGCTCCTTTTTCTCAACTCTCGCAGCAATGCTGCTTTTATTTCCTACAAGAGGATGCGTTCTGCTTCCTTTCTCTTGCTTAAAACTTTGCATCATGTAACCAGGTATAGCGTTCATCCTCGCAACGGTCTGTCTGGTTCCAGGGCTTTCCGGGCAAATGCCGAATCATCCAACAGGTATACATCAGAAATCCCGGTGCTACCGCCTGGGGATGTAAGCATCCTCCGGGAATTGCGGAAAAGCTTCCGTCAACGGATTTGAATACCTGATCCCCTACGAAGCTGGCACCAAAGCCCTCCGGTCTGTCAAACTTGAAGTAATAGCACTCCGGCTGATCGTGTCTGTGGGGCAGGTAGCCGGACCAGTTTCCTCTGTCATTTAAGACCTCTCCCAAAACCATGTTGGAAAGGGGAGCAATTTCGTGGTCGAAAATGGTGTTTACCTGACGGTTGGCAACATTTCCAAACTTTCCCTTGGCGCCGGAGTATATCCAGGGCGCATCCTTCGGCTCATAAAACTCTGTAGGGAAGTCCTTTTCATTTTCCGTACACTGCACAAGAATCTCACTATCTTCCAGAGCCTTTAGCAAAACTTCCTTGCCCTTGGAAAGATGCACCGCATAGGGACCTTCTGTAAAAACATCCTTTCTGCTTCCTTCTTTTTCCGTGCCTTCATAGGCAAACTTGATTTTTCCGGAAAGCAGTAAAACGGCAAACTCTTCCTTTTCCTTGGAAAAACGTCTTTCCTCTCCCTTTTTCATCCGATATACCCGGATGTCCATCAGCATATCCCGGTATTCATTTTCATAGGTACAAAGAATCTGCTCCCCTTCTGTACTGAACTCCGGATATCCAAATACTTTTTTCTCCATATTCCCTGACTTTCTTTAGTACTTTCTAGCCTCTTCTCTGTGACGAATCACTTCTTCGTAAGCTTCCTTCACGGATTCCTTCTTGGAAACTGCTGCCATTCCCACATCCCACCAAGCTTCATAGCCGTTGGTCATGGTCTTTGGAATGACCTTTAAGTCAAAGAGACAAGTTCTATCCTGCTTCTTCGCATCCTCCAAGGCTTCTTCCAATTCCTGGACAGTCTTACAGGTATAGGTCTTTAAGCCGTAGCCCTCTCCCACCTTGGCATAATCCACAAGAATCAGCTCGCCCTCAGGCTTCTGTCCTGTTGTGTAGCGGAACTCTGTGGCGATACTGCCTACGCCATGGGTCATCTCCAGGTTGTTGATACAACCGAAGCCGCAGTTGTCAAAGACAAGGATGTTTACCTTCTTCTTTTCCTGCACGATGGTCATAATCTCGGAGTGAAGCATCTGGAAGGAGCCGTCTCCCAGCACTGCATAAACTTCCTTCTCCGGCTCTGCCATCTTTACCCCAAGGGTTGCAGCAACTTCGTAGCCCATGCAGGAGTAGCCGTACTCTGCGTGATAAGCGTAGCGGGAATCTGTTGTCCAAAGCCTCTGCATACAGCTGGGAAGGGAGCCTCCGGCAGTGATTACAATACCGTCTGCAGGCATCTTTCTCCGAAGAGCGGCGATTGCTGCGGTCTGGGTAAGGTAGCCCTGTGTCTTTTCCACAAACTCCGGAATGGTTCTTGGGTCTCTTTCCTCGATCAAGGCTCGAAGCCCTCTTCCTTATAGGCATATTCTGCCAAACGCTTATATTCCTTATCCCACTCCGCCTTACAGCTTTCGATTTCTCCCTTGTATGCGGAACGGTAATTCTTTTCTCTTAATGCCTTTGCCAGTTCTTCCAAAGTAGCCTTGGCATCTCCCACCGCCTTAATAGCATCCATCTTATAAGCATGGTAGCGGTTGTTGTTAATGGTAAGAACCTGCACGTCCTCTTCTCTGAAGAGCCACTTGGAGCCGGTGGTAAAGTCGGATAAGCGAGAACCGATAGCCAACACTGTATCCGCTTCTTTAGCAATACGATTTGCCGCCAAGGTTCCGGTAACACCGATTCCTCCTAAGCAATACGGATCACTGGAGTGGCAAGCACTCTTTCCGGCCTGCGTCTCTCCGAAAGGAATGTTGAACTCCTTACAGAAGGCTTCCACAGCCTCTCCGGCCTCACTGTACTTTACGCCTCCTCCTACAACGATAAGCGGTTTCTTGCTCTTAGAAAGGGCATCTGCCAAATCCTGTACTTCTTCCTTTGCCGCAGATACTCTGCTGATTCTGTGTACTCTCTTTTGGAAGAAATATTCCGGATAATCGTAAGCCTCTCCTTCCACATCCTGGCAAAGTCCGATAGCCACTGCTCCGCATTCGGAAGGATCGGTAAGGACTCTCATGGCCTGAATCAGGGCGGACATAATCATTTCCGGTCTGGTAATTCTGTCCCAGTATTTGCAAAGTGGCTTGAACGCGTCATTGGTGGTTACTGCAAGACTGTTAAGATTCTCCAGCTGCTGTAAAACCGGATCCGGCCGTCTGGAAGCGAAGGTGTCCGCAGGGAAAAGTAGCAATGGAATGTTGTTTACCGTTGCTGTAGCTGCTGCCACCAACATATTGGCGGAACCGGGGCCTACAGAGGAAGTACAGGGAATAATTTTTCTACGATTATGCTGCTTAGCAAAGGCGATAGCCGCATGGCACATTCCCTGCTCATTTCTTCCCTGCATTACATGGAGGCTTCCGGGATTCTCGTCTAAAGCCTGACCGATTCCTAAAGCAATGCCGTGACCGAAGATGGTGAAAAAGCCTTCTACAAACTTGGTCTCTTTTCCGTCAAAGCACACATACTGCTGATCCAAAAACTTTACAATGGCCTGTGCCACCGTTAAACGAATTGTCTTCTCCATTTTCCACTCCTATACTCTGGCAATCATCTCTCCGTACTGTTCTTTTTCTTCCTTAATGAAGGCCTGAAGCTCTTCCGTTGTGGGAAGGTCTACGGAACAGTTGTTGGAGCGAACCATCATTGCCGCCTCTGCAGAACCGTTTTCCAAACAAACAATCATCTCTTCTCCCTTGAATAAAGAAGATAAAAATGCTGCATTGTAGCCGTCTCCGCCGCCAAAGCCCTTTCTGGCCTCTACAGGGAATGGCTTAATGCTGTAGGCTTTTCCGTCCTTGGTATAGGCTGTGGAGCCCTTCATACCATGCTTGATCACCAAAATCGTGGCATTTTGAGAGAACCAGTACTTTGCACTTTCCTCATCGCTCATGCCCTTTTGGATGAATTGCTCTGTTAAGTCGAATTCTTCTCTGGAACCGATAATCAAGTCCGCTTCCTTCGCCACCTGTGCGTAATAGATACCGATTTCATCCTGATTCTTCCAGTTGTAGGCACGATAGTCGATATCGAAAATGAGCTTTACGCCATTTTTCTTTGCCAGCATCACAGCCTTTAGCGCCGCCTCTCTGGAGGGACTTTCCGCCAGTGCGGTTCCGGAAATCAAAATCGCCTTTGCTTTCTTGATATATTCCTCATCAATATGCTCTACGGAAAGAGATAAGTCCGCCGCCTGATTTCTATACATCAGGATGGAGCTTTCCGACTTGGAACGCATCTCCGTGAAGGTAAGTCCAAGCTTCTCCCCATGCTGTGCCCGCACAATGTGACTGGTATCCACTCCCTTTTCAGAAAGGAAGTTAATCACAAAATCCCCAAACTGATCATCGGATACGCAAGAGAAAAATCCCGCCTTTAGGCCATGCTTCTGTACACCCAACGCGGAGTTTGCAGGACTGCCTCCAACGAACATTTCAAAAAAATGCACCTTTTCCAAGGGCTTAAACTCTTCCTTTACTTCCTTGGAATAAGCCGGATTGAAATCAATGGCTACTCTTCCTAAAAAGATAATATCCAGTTCCTTACTCTGATCTAATGAAAACAGTTCCATTTTTTCTCCTCCGAAAATCCTATTCTTTTCCTGCAAACACCAGAATATGATGTTTTGCCGTCTTTTCTACTTCTTCAACCGCTCTTTTACTCATCTTATAGAAGTCTCCCTTGGGATTCTCCTCACAATACTCTTTACAAGCTCTTACCACTGCCGCCGCCAGTGCTGTTGCAATGTTGATTTTCTGGATGCCCAGGTGGCTGACCCTTTGGAAATCCGCATCAGAAATCCCGGAACCTCCGTGAAGCACCAAATTGCTCCGGTAAGGCCTGATGAATTTCTTCTAAAATATCAAATCGAAGCTTCGGTTCTCCGTCGTAATTACCGTGCTTGTTTCCAATGGCAATGGCCAAAGCCATAACTCCTGTCTCTTGACAGAAACGAAAGGCATCTTCCTTCTTGGTATAGGCCACACCGTGATCCACACCGCCGCCTTCTCCCTTCCCTACCAGTCCCAGCTCTGCTTCCACATCCGCATCATAGCTTTTCGCCATTTCGATTACTTTCTTGGTGTTAGCGATATTTTCCTCAATCGGAAGGAGAGAGCCGTCATACATGACGGAAGTAAATCCCATCAGAAGAGCCTTCTCAATGGTTTCAAAGGTCAAACCGTGATCCAGATGTACCGCAACATCTATAGAAGAATTCTTCGCCGCCGAAAGCATCATGGGTCCCATCAGTTCCAGGGGAGCCGTTCCGAATCTCGCCTCCGCCAGCTGCAAAATCACCGGAATCTTCAGTTCCTCTACAGCCGCCATCACACCCATCAGACTTTCCATGCTATAAACGCTCAGGGAGGCACAGGCTCTGTTCTCTTTTCTTGCATTTTCCAGCAACTTACTCATCTTTACCAGTGGCATTTGACTTTCCCCCTTAACTACCTAAGACTTCCTCACTAATTATGAAAAAAATATTATCAATTCATTGCTTTTATGTCAATACAATTTGCAAATTATGGTTAATTTCTACCTATTTATGGGTAAGTTTTTGTAAAATCTAGCAGATAGGCTTTGGGGATTTCATAAAATTTACAAGTCAATATAAAAAGGAACTTGCTCATTCTGTTTTTTTAAGTAAAAAAACAGAACGAAAAAGTCCCTTTTTAGATAAAAGTTTTTCTGAAAGTCCTCGTCCACTATTAATAAAAAAGCTTTACATGATTTTTGCTTAATACTTCAATATAGTCCTCCGGAGGACAGGTATCCGTTACCAAACAATCAAAGTCCTGGAAATCTCCAAAGGTATAAAGGGCAGTTTTCCCGAACTTGGAATGATCCACCATCAGATTCTTAACTCCGGAGCGTTCCAAAACTTCTTTTTTTATACTGTATTCGTAAGCGGAGGCGTTGGTCATCCCCTTCTGTAAAGACACTCCGGTAGCCGCCATAAAAGCCTGATCAATATTATAAATCCGAAGCTGTTCCACCGTCTCCAATCCTACAAAAGACATGGTTTCCCGTCTAAGGCTTCCCGGAAGCATCAGAAGCTGCAGTTTAGGATAGTCCTTTGCCATATAGGCCACTCTTAAGCTGTTGGTGATAATCATACAAGAAACATGACCGATATACTTCACCAAATTCACGCAGGAGCTTCCAGTATCGATGAAGATGGTATCTCCTTCCTTTACCAGCTCTCCTGCCAGTTTGCAAATCTTTTCCTTCTCTTCCTTATGGCTGATATTTCTTTCGGAAAATGCAGATAACTCCACTTCTTTTCCCGCATTCTCCTTGGCTTTTACTCCCCCATAAACTTTTTTGATATTTCCTCTTAATAATAACTCTTCAATATCTCTTCTGACTGTATTTTTGGAAATTTGGTATTTTTCGCAAAGTTCATCCAAGCTGCTGTCCTTTTGCGCCAAAATATATTCTTCCATATCATCCAAACGTTTATCTCTCATAGCTTTCCTCCATCTTTCCCTTGCTCCCCTTCATTCCTTTATTATACACATTCCCTTTACTTTTTCATGCATTTTTTTGGTAAATTTCAAGTTACTCCTTGACATATACCCTATATATGCTAACATTATACTCAACATTTACCCATTTTTCAAGAATGTTTACAAAGGAGGAGTAACATGGGAGTAAAAAGAATGAACTATTGCATCAACGGTGAGTGGGTTCCCTCTAAGACGGATAAATATATGCCTATTACGGATTCCAGTACCGGCGAAGTAATTGCTGAGGTACCAAGCTGTACTAAGGAAGAGGTTTTGGCTGCGATTGCCTCTGCCCAGGAAGCTTTCCTGCTTGGAGTGCTATGTCCATTTCCAAGAGAACCCAGTATATGTTTACCTGGAGAGATGTTCTGATTAAGCATAAGGAAGAGCTGTCTCAGCTTTGTGCCAAGGAGCTTGGAAAGACCATCGGTGAGGCTAGAGGAGATGTACAGAAGGCTATCGAGCCTACAGAGTTGGCTTGTGCTATCCCTGACCTTCTGCAGGGTGAAACCTCTATGAATGTAACCACAGGTTATGACACCGCTACTTATAAAGCACCTCTTGGCGTAGTTGCCGGCATTGTTCCCATGAACTTCCCTGCTATGATTCCTTGGGGTTGGATGGTTCCCGTGGCTATCGCTACCGGAAACACCGTTGTATTGAAGGCTAACAGCCAGACTCCTCTTACTTCCATGAGAATTTTGGAGCTTTTCTATGAAGAGGCACATTTTCCAAAGGGTGTTGTAAACCTGGTAACCTGCGGAAGACAAGAGGCGGATATCCTTTTAAAAGATGAGCGTATTAAGGCCGTTACCTTCGTAGGAACCACCAAGGTTGGTAAGGAAGTATATTCTGTTGCTGCAGCTCACGGAAAGCGTGTTCAGTCTCAGACAGAGGCAAAGAACCATGCTCTTCTCTTAGAGGATGCTGACTTAGAGAGTGCAACCAATGCAATTGTCAACTCTACCTACGGATGTGCGGGAATGCGTTGTATGGCTCTTCCTGTAATTGTAGTTCAGGATAGCATTGCCGATAAGTTTGTAGCTCTCTTAAAGCAGAAGGCACAGGCTATGAAGATTGGTGCCGCTTATGATGAGGATACCAAGTTAGGACCTGTTGTTTCTGCAAAGCATAAGGAAAGCGTACTGAACTGGATTCAGAAGGGTATTGATGAAGGTGCTGAGCTTGTATTGGATGGTAGAGACGTGAAGGTTCCCGGCTTAGAGAACGGATTCTTCGTTGGACCAACCATCTTCGACCATGTTACTAAGGATATGAGCATCGGTGACTGCGAAATCTTTGGACCGGTTACTTGTATCAAGAGAGTGAAGAACTATGAAGAGGGTATCGCTATCATGAATGCAAACCCCTTCGCTAACGGTTCTGCAATCTTCACCCAGAGCGGCTACTATGCAAGACGTTTCGCTATGGAGACCGATGGAGGAATGGTAGGAATCAATGTAGGAATTCCTGTTCCAACAGCTTACTTCCCATTCTCCGGAAACAAGGATTCCTTCTTCGGAGACCTTCACGTTCTTGGAAGAGACGGCGTTCGCTTCTTTACCAGAGCAAAGACTGTGACCACACACTGGTTCGATGAGAAGTCCGCTCACAGAGAAGTAGGAACATGGGAAGGAAGTACTGATGTTTAATCCGGATTCGGAATTGAACAGCCTTATTCGCCTAGATGATTATAAACAGCAAAGGAGCGGTGGATATTCCACTGCTCCTTTTTCTATTAAATATAGGTCTGAAGTGAGAAACATGGGTTTTCTACGCAGCATAGGTCTGAAAATGGGGCACGCTCTCGCTAGCTTCGCCACGTAGGGGATACTAAGCGAAAAACTTCCTTACAGTCGTTTTTCGCAAGTACCCACGGGCTCAGACTACCCCCTTTCAGACCTATACTGCCAGAAAACCATCCCACATCTTCATGTTATGCAAGCTTTTTTTGTGACATAAAAGAGTTAGTAAAATATTCAAGCTTTTGTATATGCATAATTGGTCTAAAACCGGGGCAATCTGAGCCCGCCCCGGTTTTAGACCTATATTGCTTAGAAATCTTTTGGATTTCAATATTATTTTACAGCACCTCCAGAATCCGCTCCACCATGGATTCTCTGTCCATGTGACGCTCTTTCATTAAGGCTTCCAAATCATATTCATCGTAAAATTCTTTTTCCAGTCCTAAGCTTAGTACTTTCATGGGCTTTAGGCTATAGAAAGAAGCTATTTTTTCTGCAAAGCCTCCGGACAGAATTCCGTCCTCCAAGACCACCACAAGCTCATGGTCTTTTTCCAGATTTTCAAGATATGCTTTATCCAAATGAGATAGAATGCCGGGATTTATTAAAGTGGGCTTAATGCCGGTCTTTTTCTCAAAGTTTTTCGCCCCTTCTCTTCCTTCTTCATACAAGGAGCCTGTTGCAAAGATGGCGACCTTCTGCCCTCTTTGGATTTCCTGATAGAAAACAGGGAAGAAACTCTTCTTTACCGGCGCTTCGTCCTCCAGCACATTTCCTTCCGGTGCAAAAATCAGTACCGGATGCTCCTGCTGTTCTAAAGCCCAATCCAGTAAAGAGAAATATTCTCCTTTAAAGGCCGGCGCAAAGATTAAAAGATTAGGGATGGAATTAGCCATGGCCAAAAGATACAGTCCAAGGTGGGTTTTATCCCGCATGCCCAAAATAGAGGCGCTGTTTACCACCATGGTGATGGGAAGGGAATTGATGGCTGCATCGTGGGAGATCTGATCATAGGCTCTTTGCAGGAAGGTAGCGGATGTGAAAAATACAGGTTTTGCTCCATTTTTTGCGGCACCGCAAGCAAGGGTTACTCCTGTCTGCTCCGCAATCCCCACATCCACAAACTGCTTTCCCGCCTCTTTTCTTTGCTTTTCATGAAATCCCATGCCACCGGGCACTCCTGCGGTAATGGCCAAAACCGCTGGATCCTTCTTCATTTTCGCCAGCAAAAATTCTGCTGTAAGTTCTCCGATATCCTCCCCGGAAAAATCGTATTCTTCTCTGGTTTTTCCCGTTTCCAAATGGAAGGGCAGATGCCAGTGCCAGCTTTCCTTATCCTGCTCCGCAAACTTAAGTCCCTTACCCTTTGCGGTATGAATGTGGAGCACCACCGGCTTTTCGTAGCTTTTTGCCTTTTCCAAAGCCTTTACCAAAGACTCCACATCATTTCCCTGCTCTTCATATAGATATTCCAGTCCCATAGCCCGGAACAGATTATCCTCTGCCTGACCATTACTTTCCCTAAGGCGCTTCAAGCCCTTATACATGCCTCCGTGATTTTCTGCAATGGACATTTCGTTATCATTTAAAATGATGAGTAGTTGGCTCTCCTGCTCTCCCGCATTGCTTAATCCTTCCAACGCCATTCCACCGGAAAGGGAACCGTCTCCAATTACCGCCACCACCTTTTCCGTTCCGGAAAGTAAGTCTCTGGCTTTGGCAAGTCCCAGTGCCAAGTCAATGGAGGTGGAGGTGTGTCCGATGGAAAACAAATCATAAGGGCTTTCCTTAGGGTCGGTATAGGGTCCCACTTCATCATAGGAAGCCTCTTCCATATAAGCCTTTTTTCTACCTGTCAGCATCTTATGGGGATAGGTCTGATGAGAAACATCAAAGACAATCTTATCCTTCGGGGTATCAAAAACTTTGTGCAAAGCAATAGTCGCCTCCACAAAGCCTAAGTCCGGTCCCACATGTCCCATGTGTTTACTGGCTCTTTCAATCAGAAAATTCCGCATTTCCTCTGCCAGGGTATTCAAGTCTCCCATGGAACACTGCTTCAAATCCTCCGGGCTATCGATTCTTTCTAAAACCATAACGCCACCTCTCCCTTTCTACTCTCTCCTACTTTTTACTCTCTCATACACAATTCCGCGAAACGTCTTATCCTATTACAGTGGAAAATATCCTTCTGCTCTATGCTGTAAAGCCTCTCTATTCTCATGCAGTCTTTCAGCTTTATCAATCGGAAGTCAGCTAAGGCTATATTCCTAATTCTAAATCCACAGCACTGCCATAGACTTCAACCATGCCACAATTAGACAACTAAAAAAGGAAGTCTGGAATATACAGTCCATGAATAGCTTCGTGCAATATAGCTCTAAAGAGGGGTAATCTGAACCCGTCTGTACTTACAGAAAGCGAATGAAATGAAGCTTGATGTTAGTACAGCTACGAGGTGAAGTTAGCAAGAGCGTACCCCGCTTTAGAGCTATATTGCTATAGAAGCGATGATTTCACTGTGATATTTCCTACTTCCTTTTATCCTTTAGGCTTCGTCGGCAAAAAGCGGAGAAGAAAGGTAACGGTCTCCGGAATCCGGAAGGATGATGACAATGTTCTTTCCCTTTGCCTCAGGGCGCTTGCAATCTGAATTGCCGCATGTACAGCCGCTCCGGAGGAAATTCCGGTCAGGACGCCTTCCTCTTTTCCGATACGTCTTCCTGTTGCAAAAGCATCCGTATTGGAAACGGTAATGATTTCATCATAAATCTTCGTGTCCAAAGTGTCAGGAACAAAACCTGCACCGATTCCCTGAATCTTATGAGGTCCGGGAGCCTTACCGGAAAGCACTGCGGAATCCTCAGGCTCTACCGCAATTACCTTTACAGCAGGGTTCTTTTCTTTCAAATATTTGCCAATCCCTGTAATGGTTCCTCCTGTTCCGATTCCGGAAATCAGATAATCCACCTTACCGTCAGTATCCTCCCAGATTTCCGGGCCTGTGGTTTTTTCATGGGTTTTGGGGTTAGCCTGATTCTCGAACTGACCGGGAATAAAACTGTTGGGAATTTCTTTCGCAAGCTCCTCTGCCTTGGCAATGGCACCCTTCATTCCCTTAGCACCCTCTGTCAGCACCAGCTCTGCGCCATAAGCCTTCATCAGGGTTCTTCTCTCCACACTCATTGTGTCGGGCATTACAATGATGATTCTGTAGCCTCGGCTTGCCGCTACTAAGGATAAACCGATTCCTGTATTTCCTGAGGTGGGCTCAATAATTACGGATCCGGGCTTTAAAAGACCTCTTTCCTCTGCATCATCAATCATCCCCTTGGCAATTCTATCCTTTACAGAGCCTGCCGGGTTAAAATATTCCAGCTTCGCCAAAAGCTTTGCTTCCAAACCATCCTTTTTCTCGATATGGCTAAGCTCCAAATCGGAGTACGTCCAATCAATTCTTCCGCTGCATGATAAATCTTTCCCATAGCATTCTCCTTTTCTTCTCTGTAAATCTGCTACTCTGTACATTCTTTACTTTGTAAAACTTCTTCTCCAAAAAGCACTATCTCTTACAAGATAAAATATTGAAGCATTTTCTTCGCAAAAAGTATAATCCACATAAACATACTAGTCAAGTATGTTTATGTGGATTATAAGGGTTTATATTTTTTTAGGATTGTCTATACTATATGCCCTTCCCGGATTTTGTAATAAAAAAGAGCCATCAAACGGAGGCATTACTTTTTCAAAGCTGTATAGGTCCGAAACAGAGGCAATCTGAGCCCGCCGGTACTTGCTGAAAGTGAGCAAAGCGATACTTGAAGCTTAGTACCGCTGCGTCGGCGAGGTTAGCGAAAGCGTGCCTCTATTCGGACCTATACAGCTTGAAAAAGACTCTGTTTGTAGTAGCTCTTTATATAACAAAATCATTTCCGGCCAAATCCGGGGTAGCCAACTCCAGAAGGGTTTTCTCCTGAAAATACTCCTGAATCATTCGGTCCAGTTCCTTCCATACCGGATAGGTTTTACAAGCCCCAAGACTTCCCCTTCTTTTTTCCAAATCGGAAACCGGAGAAAGAGAGCCCTCCAAGGCAGTCAGAATTTCTAAAAGGGAATATTCCGCTACAGGCTTCTTCAGCTTATAGCCTCCTCCCTTCCCCCGTAAAGCCAGCAAAAGCTCCTTTTTTACCAAAACCTTAACGATGCTTTCTAAATATTTTTCCGAAATATCCTGCCTTGCCGCAATTTCCTTCAGGGGAATATATCCCTGCCCGTTATGTTCTGCCAGATCAACCATAAGCTGTAGGGCATACTGCCCCTTCGTGGAAATCAACATTTTCCTCAAACCTTTCTGACTAAAATCTTTTCGCTAATGATTTTCTTTTCTAAACTTCTTCCATAAGAAGCAGGAAGCTGTCATACTCTCCCTTTCCTTCCGGAATGGGAAGACCAACCTCCATCAAGGAAAAACCGCTGTACGTTCTCTCCAGAAGTCTTTCCACAAAGGCTTCATCTTGGAAGGAACCGCCCTGTAAGAGTAAGCGCAGGCGGTATTTTCCTTCTCTCTTTAAGCCCTTGCAATAAAGGATTTCATTGGCTCCATTAAAGTTCTTATCCCGCCATACCACGGAAAGGCTGGCCTTCTTTTTATCAGGAGACACAAAGGACCAGGCGCTAAAGCGTTTTCCGGATACCCTGTCCTCGGACTGTGAGGTATAGCCTCCCGTCTCTCCGTAACCGCTGAGACGGTAATAGCTTCCCTCCTTCATTAAGGACTCCAGCTCCTCCACAACGGCAATCTGCTTATGGATTTCCGCCCTGTCTTCTTCCCGGCAATCCTTGGGATCCAGTTCATAGCCGAAGCTTCCGCTCATAGCCACAATAGCTCTGGTATTCATAGGTACCACACGTCCGGTCTGGTGATTCGGCACCTGCGAAACATGGGCACCCATACATTGGATGGGATAAAGGAAGGAGGAACCGTATTGAATTTCCAATCTCTCAATAGCATCCGTATTGTCGGAAAGCCAAATCTGAGGCGTGTAATAGAGCGCTCCCAGGTCGAAACGACCGCCTCCACCGGAGCATCCCTCAATTAATACGTTGGGGAAGGCCTCTTTTAAGCCGGAAAGAAAACGGTAAAGCCCCAGACAATAGCGGTGCAAAATCTTTCCTCTTCCCTGGAAATTCACCCCATGGGAATATACGTCCATAATGCTTCGGTTCATATCCATTTTAATGTAGGAAAGGGGCACGGAACGGAAGCAGGAAATCAGGCTTTCCAATACTGCATCCACCACTTCCTTTCTGGAAAAATCCAGCACCAGCTGAGAACGGGAACGGATGGGAGACTCTCCGGGAATCTGCAAGGCATAGTCCGGATGAGCACGGTAAAGAGCACTGTCTTCATTGACCATTTCAGGCTCAATCCAAATGCCGAAATGCATACCCTCTTCTTCCAGTCTGTGTCCGAGGCTTTCCAAGCTCATTCCCAGCTTATCTTCATTGGTCACCCAGTCTCCCAGACCGGAGAAATCCGTATCTCTCTTTCCGAACCAACCGTCATCCATCACCAGCAGATTCATGCCCAGGGCTTTTCCTTCTCTTGCCAGCTCAATGATTTTTTCTCCGGTAAAATTAAAGTAGCAGGCTTCCCAGGAATTCAGCAAAATCGGAAAATAGGGTAAAGGAGATGTTGCCGCAATATACTTCTTCACCATGCTTTGTAGCTGATTGCTTAAGGCGCTAAGTCCATCTCCGAAGCTTAAGATAGCCTCCGGGCTTTGCAGCTCTTCTCCCGCTTCCAAAAGGTAATGCATATTGTCATTTTGCATTCCCAGGGAAACTCTGGTTCCCCGGTAGGAATCCCGCTCCACATCCAGATGGAAGGAGCTGCTGTATAAAAGGGCAAAGCCATAGCAATCTCCGCTATGCTCCGTGGTATTTCTTCCCGCTAAATACCGAAGGGATTTTCCTGATGGCTACTGCTTCCTCTCATGGACGCAATATGCTTTACGCCCTGCTGTAAGGGTTCTCTACGATAGAGACGCTCCATCCCGTACCTTCCGGAAAAATGAATCAGATCATAATCTCCATAGGAAAAGTCCAGAGAGAGGGAATCCAGACGCTCCACAAAAAGAGCCTCCTCGGAAATGTTTTTGATTCTGGCATTTCTGGCAATCACATCCTCATCCGGGTAAAGAATGTAATCCAGCTCCACCTCCACTCTCTTTCTTTCTTCTTTTAGAAAAATGCGAAGAGTTTCACATTCCTCTACCGCCTTGGCATGGGGAAGCCCCTCCGGAAGGGACCTTCCGGGAAAAATCTCCACCCGGTCTACACGGAGGTCTAAAATTCCTTCTCCGTCAGCTCCGGAAATGCTGCAAGCAGCCAGACGATAATCTCCGTTTCCAAAGGAAGAATACTCCTGAGCCAAGGTATCCATAGAATAGGTTCTGTCTGCATTGGCATCATAGGGATTACCGGAAAATCCTCTATCCTTATACTGGAAGATGTAGGAAAAATCCCCTTCTCCCCTTCTGCCGTAATAATAATGCAAAAGATGCCCATAGGGGCCAATGCCCATCTGGTAGCTGGTGTTTCTGCTATGTAAACTAATGAGCCCCTTTTCCTTGTCGTAAACGATTGCCATACTGCACTCCCCTTTCTTTTAGAAAAAATCCTTTTCTCTTCTCCGCCTCTTTACTTCTTTTCGAAGAAAGGCAAAGCATTCCTTCTCTCCTTTATCCTTTAAAAGCAACAGCAATTCTTCCAGTTCTTTTTTTGTCCGTTCATGAATCAAGGGAGAATCCTTCATCGGCTTATAGTAAATATAAGCACTGTCATCCCTGTATTTTTCCCCTTGATAATTCTTCGATGCGGCCACTCTGTCACAAAACATCTCCGCCACATAACGATAAGGCATAGGACAGCCTATCATACGATTGGGGTCTTGTAAATCATAGTCACACCAATATTCAAAATGATGCTTGTTTCTTCCCTTATGATGCAACCAAGCCGTGGAGGTTCCCGTTTCAATCCGCTCTACGCCGTTGGGACTTTTATAGCCCTTATAAAAACGAATACCCACCCTGAATTCCGTCCAACTGTACTTGGACAGGTCATGGAGCAAGCCCTGCTTATACAGCCCAATGGAAAAGCAGTAGCGCATCACCAGAATCTTATGCTTTGTAATGGTTTTAAAATGTCCGATGGCATTTTTCCAAAAATGAAATCCTTCCATCTGTAACTCCTCTTCTATACTATCCTTCTTCCTGCATAAGGCAAGGATATTTTTTCTCCAGATATTTCCATAAACGAAAACTGGGGTAGCCGTACACAAAGCCGTAGGCAATAAAAGATAAAAGGATTGCTCCCCCCACATCTAAAATAGAGTGCTGCTTTAGCACCAGTGTTGCCATACAAATCAAAAGACACAAAAGAAAAGAGCCCCATACCACCGCTTTTCCATAGCGCAGACTCCGGATATCCTTACTTTTCATAATCGCCACATGCATGCAGATGGAATTGTAGGCATGAATACTGGGAAAAACATTGGTGGGGGTGTCCACACGATACAAGCCGGCTACCATGACTTGGAAAATATTTTTATCGCTGATATAAGGCGGACGCAAATCCGTTCCATTGGGATAGATTTCACAAATCAAGAGGCTAAAAATCATCCCGATAAAAAGATATAAACAAACCTTATAAAAGTCCTCTTTATTGGTAAAAAGAAAATATAGAATTCCCAGAAATATAGAGAAACCACATAAAATAGGGCACGATGAAATACTCACAAAAGGGAATCATTTCATCGATCTTCGTATGCATTATGTGATATCCGGTAGCCACCGTCACTCTGGACTCGATGGACTTAAACCAAAGGGGATAAATAATGCCGATCCATAGGACATTGGCATAGCTGTATTTATGATAAAATCGAAGAAATTTCTGCCAAAGATCTTTCATGCTCTTCCTTTCTCCGGAATAAGGCAATTTCCTTGTTAAGAACAAAAAAATCGAAACGTCCCTTTTACGGAAATCGTTTCGATTTATCGTAGCGAGAGGGGGACTTGAACCCTCGACACCACGGGTATGAACCGTGTGCTCTAGCCAGCTGAGCTATCTCGCCTTAGAAAAAAATGTCCGACCCAGGCTGCGCATAACACGCAGACCGGACCGAATACTGGGGCCTACAGGGCTCGAACCTGTGACCCTCTGCTTGTAAGGCAGATGCTCTCCCAGCTGAGCTAAGACCCCCTGTCGCGTTTTTTGCGACCTGTTCATATTACTAAATACAAAGCCCTTTGTCAATAATAAAATCTTTCTAAAGGAAAATTTTTTCTACGAAAATGACCCTGAAAATTTGCGAAAAATTCACGAAAGAGTTTTGCAAATAGTTCGCTGATATTTTTTGCGAAAAGCTCTCCGCTAGGACGCCAGCGTTTTCAAATACTCCTCCACAAAAGCCTTATACTTAGGAACCTGGGCTCCCACAATAGGCTTTCCTACAATCTTACCTTCCTTATTAATAAAGAAAGTGGTGGGAACACCAACTACACCGGAGAGTAATTCCGCAAAATCATTGTTGGGGATAATATTGGTAAAGTGCGCATTGGTCTTATCCAAGATGGTATTTGCAAGCTCAATATGATCCGCATCCTCTTTTCCGGCCACATCAGCCACCAAGCCGATAATCTGTACATTGTCCGGAAGACTTCTCTGCCACTCTCCAAGCTCCGGCATCTCTTGAATACAAGGCCCGCAGAAGGTTCCCCATACGTTCAGAACGGTTAAGTCCTTCTCCCCGAAAATAGAACTGTCCACAGACTCCAAAGCTAAATTCTCCGTGGTAAATTCCAAACTCTTATCGGATACGGAAAAATTGCTTGCCTTCTGCTCTCCCGCCGCTTCACTTGCTTTCTCGGATGCTTTCTCCGCAGCTTTTTCTGTAGCCTTCTCTGTTGTTGCCTCTGTTTCTGCAGAAACCTTAGTTTCTGTCTTTCCGCTATTGCCGCAAGCCGCAAGAGCCAAACTGCTTAAAATCGCCAAAGCAAGAACTAAATTTTTCCGTTTCATAATCTCTCCTTTTGTTGAAAATAATAATTCTTTGCAAGAATAGCATATTTCCTTTATAAATCCCAGCATTTCTCTAAAGGATTAAAAATCTTTTATTTTCTTTCTTCTTCCTTTAGATTTCCTTCGTTTTTTTGACAGAATTCAGGAAAATAAAAAAGGCCTTCTTCCCTTAATAGCTTCAGCACTTCCTCCTGACACTGCTCCACAGTCTTCCCTTCCACGGAAAGCACCGCATCGGCACAGGCTTGATAGCGGTTCTCCCGCTCTTCCATAATCTTTTCTATAGAATGAAGATCCAGCTTGTTTTGTAATACCGGTCGATTCTCCGCTTCCTTTTCCAGTCTTTCCAGTACCGCCTTGGGAGAGAGCTGCAGGTAAACGGTAAAGCAATGCTCCTGTAAAAGTTTACGATTTTCCTCCCGAAGTACAATTCCGCCTCCCGGAGATAAAATCATTTTCGCCTGTCCCTCATAGAGAGATTTCTCTTCCTCTCTTATCGGAGAGTCTGCAGGAAAAGCTTCCTGCAAGTTTTGCGACAGCTTATTTTCCTCCGTCAGCACTTCCTGTAAAAGTCTTGTTTCCTCTCTCCGAAAACGTTCTTCCCCATATTGCTTAAAATACTGGGAAATCCGCATGGAAAAGCTTTCTTCCAGTCTTCTGTCCAGCTCCACCAAAGGAAGGGACAGCTTTTTGGAAAGCATCTCCCCTAAGGTTGTTTTTCCGCTTCCCATAAAACCGATCAGGGCAATGTTTTTTCTTCCCTCCATTTTCCGCCAAAGCTTCATGTATTCTTCCATACCGAACTGGCCGGGAGCGGAGGCGGAAAAGGCTTGCACAAAGCTATGTTTGGAGCCGGAAAGGCTACCCAGCACTCGGGAGCTCTTTCCCATTTCTCCCATAGACATACTGATTAAGTTTCTTTCCGGATGCTTATCCTTCCATTCCCGGGAGGCCAGCATAAGATTCAAAACATCCGCTTCCTGTCTTGGCATACAGGCCAGTTTCACCGTGTCCGTTCCATAGGAGGCCAGAGCGCTGAGAATCTCTCTACATTCTCCCCGGCTGGGTGTCTTTTGAAAATCATGGTAGGAGGCAATGCATTTTCCTCCCAGCTGCAAAATCATGGCGTGGCAGTCTAAAAAAGCCTGCCGTCCTTTACCGTCCAGCTCCACCTCTAAATCGATATAATCCGGATAGCCGCTTTCCATGGCCATCATATTCAGTTGAAAATAAGATTTATCATAGGGAAAGAAACCACCCTGACGCTCTGTACGAATGGTGAAAATCAGCTTCTTGTCTCCTAAAATTCTCCGAAGCTCTCCCAGAAAGTTTCCTAACTTCTCCTCACGCTTTTTCAGACAGTCATAGCGAATTTCCACCCCGCAAAGAAACGGATACAGGGGATGCAGGGCTAATGCCTTGGCATCCCTTAGAAAATCCTTTTCAGAATCCCCTGTTAAAGGTACAATCATTCCCATTTTCCCTCTTCTCCTTTTCCGCTGTGAACGTCCCATATCTGTATTTTTTCTGTGTCTATGCTTCTTTGTATGTACGCTTTTTTGTATGGAAACTTTTCCCCTTCAGCTATACTACTGCAGTAATTTCTTCTTGAAAAAGAGCATGATTTCTCTGATAAGCTAAAAGAAAGGGTTTTTCCAAAATTCTTTTAAGAAGAATATGAAAATACTTTTCCTTCCCCATAGGCTTTACCAGTACAGTAGGTACTTCCGCACGATTTCCGCCCAAGATATCCGTAAACAGCTGATCGCCGAAAAAGAGAGCCTGCCCCTTTTCTATCCCAAACTGCTCCACTGCCTGTAAATACGCCTTTGCTTTAGGCTTTCCCGCATTGGGAATAACCAAATCCGCACGAACCCTGTCTTGAAATGCCCCCACTCTTTCTACTCCATTATTGGAAAGCACCGCGGTTTTAAAACCGGCAGCCTGCATCCGATGAAACAGGGCGACCGTTTCTTCTCTGGCAGGCTCATCATGCAACACCAAAGTATTATCAATGTCAAAAAGCAATGCTCGATAGCCCTTTTGATACAGCTTTTCAAAGTCTAAGGTGTAGATGGAAGAAATGGAAAAACGGGGAAATAGTGCAAATGTCTTATTTTTCAAGTTCTTTTCCCTCCGTCTTTAAGCCTCCCCCGAGAAGCTTTCCGATTTCCTCCATAAAGGTGTTGATATCTTTAAATTCTCTGTAGACAGAGGCAAAACGCACATAGGCCACCTGATCCAGGTTTTTCAGCCTTTCCATCACCATTTCCCCGATGGTATCGGTGCTGACCTCCTTACTCTCCTGATGAAAAATTACACTTTCAATCTCATCCACCAAGGCGGAGATTTGCTTAGGAGAAATGGGGCGCTTATGGCAGGAACGAAGAATTCCCCCTTCCAGCTTGGAACGGTCATAGGGCACACGACTTTCGTCCTTTTTCACCACCATAAAGGGAAGGGTTTCCGTCTTCTCAAAGGTGGTAAAACGCTTTCCGCAAACCTCACATTGTCTTCTTCTGCGGATGGCCGTATTATCATCAGCCGGACGGGAGTCAATGACTCGGGTATCCTCCGCGTTACAAAAGGGGCACTTCATACTTCCTCCTTATTCCTCATAGTCGGTATACTGTCTTCTGGCTTCTTCAAAACTCATTTTATGATTGGGGTCCTGCTTGCTTTCCTCATCGCTTTCAGGCTTATTTTCCTCATCGCTTTCAGGCTTATTTTCCCCATCGCTTTCAGGCTTATTTTCCCCATCGCTTTCAGGCTTATTTTCCCCATCGCTTTCAGGCTTATTTTCCCCATCGCTTTCAGGCTTATTTTCGATGGCAGTCTCCTGCTTCGCCTCTGTGGCTTCCGTTCCTGCGGCAGCGGTATCTTGCTCCACCCCGCCGGCTTCCATTCCTTCCCCGGCAGTCTCCGACGCTCCAATCAAGTTTCGCTCTTCCTGGTCCTCGGAGATTACCACAGAAAAGCCTCCTTCATTTTCATTAGGCTGTTTTGTAGAAGCTCCTTCGACTATTGCGGACTGTTCTGCAGAAGCTCCTTCAACTGTTGAGGACTGTTCTGTAGGAGCTCCTTCGACTGTTGCGGACTGTTCTGTAAGAGCCGCTTCGACTGTTGAGGGCTGCTGTTCGGAAACCGCAGGCTCTTCATGTCTCTGATAGGCGTCTCTGTTCGTAGCGCTTATCGTTGAAAAATCCCCTGCTCCCTTTCGATAAATTAAAGCCTGCACAAAGCCCATGTAAGGAAGCAGATAAATGGATAAATACAAAAACAACACAAAAATGGGTAAAGCCGGAGATTTTAGAATAAAGGACCACATTACCGCAATAAATCCGGCAACGGAAGTTACCAAAGAAAAATACAGAATTTGACGGAAATAAGAGAACTTCTGGCCCTTCATTACCGCAACACTTTTTTTCATATTCTGCCAAAGGCTATTTCCCTCTCCATCCCAGACGGTAAAGAAGGTCATATCAAAGAAAAGGGAGAAGAAGATTAAAACCGCAAAGCTTACTCCGTAATAAGACCAGTAAATGAGTCCTTCTCCCAAGAAGTAATCTATCACTTCCTGCCCTAAGGAAATCACCGTAGAAAAGAGAAAAGCCAAGATACTAAAGCCCAGCATTCTTCCCAACAGAGGGAAGGAATTGGGATGAAAGCCGTAAAAAATCATAGCGGCATTCACCTTCTTTTCTCCCCTGGACATCTCCAGCAACATTTTTCGAAAAGAGAATCCCAATACAATAAAGTAAAAAATACACACAAAAACATATAAAGCAAAGAGGATTCCCGTAAGACTAAGACCGATTCCTCTCCTTAGCTCTCCCAAAGAAAAATCTCCGGTAAAGAGAATGAAAGGGTTAAGGAGAGAAGAAAAGAGCATGGTCAAAAGAACGAAGCCCAATAATCCTGCTATATAGGAAAGAAAAATCGTAAACCAATTTTCCCTCCAAAATTTTCTTGCCACCCTTCTCATGTCTTTATTTTTCATATACAAAAATCCCTTCTGATAATCAAAATGGGACTATGAAAAAGGGAAGTCGGGATTCCCCTTTCCGCTTTTTCACAGTCCCATGTTCACTTTGTTTTTATTGAATAGGTACTACTCCGCCATCATACTTCTTGTTGATAAAGTCCTGAATTTCCTTGGACTGTAATACTTCCACAAGAGTCTTTGCCCATTCTGCATCCTTATTCTTCTCTGCTACGGCAACGATGTTTGCGTAAGTCTGAGCAGCCTCGGAATCAGCCTTCTCCACAACTAAAGCATCAGATGGCTTAAGGTTTGCCTGAAGTGCAAAGTTTCCGTTCATACAAGCAAAGTCTACGGAATCCAAAGAACGAGGAATCTGTGCAGCCTCTACCTCATATAACTCGATGTTGTGAGGATTCTCTACCACATCCTGCTTGGTTGCGGTAAGGCCTGCCCCATCCTTTAATTTGATGATACCGTTGTCCTGAAGCAGTAACAATGCTCTTGCCTCATTTGTAGTATCGTTGGGAACTGCAATCTTAGCGCCGTCCTTAAGCTCCTTTAAATCCTTGGACTGTCCTGCATAGATTCCGAATGGCTCATAGTGAACCTTTCCTACGGAAACAACCTTGGTATTCTTTTCCTTATTAAACTCCTCTAAGTAAGGAAGATGCTGGAAATAGTTGGCATCGATTTCTCCCTGATCTGTAGCCAGGTTTGGTTGTACATAGTCGTTGTAGGTAACGATTTCGATTTCCACGCCCTTCTTCTTTAAAGCATCCTTTGCAGCCTCTAAAATCTCTGCATGGGGGCTGGGTGTAGCACCGATTTTAATCTTTACGGTCTCTCCCGCTTCAGCCTTCTCTGTAGCTTTCTCTGTTTCTCCGGCCTTCTCGGAAGCCTTTTCAGAAGCGGCCTCGGTCTGCTTCTCACTCTCCACCTTAGTTTCTGCCTTCTGTCCTCCACATGCTACAAGCCCAAAGGCCAAAGCAAGGGATGCCACAAGCACTCCAATTTTCTTTTTCATAAAACTCCTCTTTTCTCTCCCCTTAGGGAGAATTCTTACCTTCCCTTCGGAAAATGTTCTTCTACTCTATTCCGCGGGTGTGCTCCCTGTTGAAAAGTCCTTTTCAACTCCCCTATGGTATAAGAAAAAATAGAAAAAAGCAAGAACTCCGAATTTAATTCAATTTTATAAAATTTTTGTTAAGCTATCAACCGACTTAAATGAAGACTGCCGCTATTCCTGAATATCTTAATTCAGCTTTCCTCTTTTATCACTGTACTTCGCCAGTCTCATCCAGAATTCCTGTACCAGCTGAACAATGACCACCAGTACCACCACCGCAATCAACATCATATCCGTCTGGTAACGATAGTAACCGTAGTTTAGGGCAATGGCTCCCAGACCGCCGCCTCCTACAAAGCCCGCCATGGCGGAATAAGAAAGGATGGAGGTCATACAGATTGCCGCCCCTACATAAAGACTGGGGCGAGCCTCCGGAAGCAGGACCTTAAAAATAATCTGAAAGCTGTTGGAACCCATGGATTTTGCCGCTTCAATCACTCCGCTGTCCACCTCCTTCAAGGAAGACTCCACCATTCTGGCGATATAAGGTGCGGAGGCAATCACCAGAGGCGGAATAATCGCCTTAGGTCCCAGTGTCGTGTGCACCAAGGCCTTAGTGATGGGTAGCACCATAACCAAAAGGATCAGGAAGGGGATGGTACGGAAAATATTGGTGAAAAATCCCAAAATTCCGTGAATTATCTTATTCGGCGCAATACTTCCCTCCTCCGTCACCACCAAAATCACCCCTAAGGGGATACCGATGGCATAGGAAATCAGTGTGGAAATGCTTACCATATACAAGGTTGCCAAAGTCTCCTTGGAAAAAAGAGCCAACAGCTCCTTTAAACTCATGCTCATGAATGCACCTCCTCATACAGAATTCCTCTTTCCTTTAGGAAGCTGAGAATCTGGAATTCATCCTCCGGATTCTCCGGCAACTCTATAATCATCTGCCCCATGGCAATATTATCCACATCCTTGGTATTGGCAAAGAGAATATTCACCGGTGCCTTGGCGGAAAGAATCATTTCCGAAAGCACAGGCTCATGGGCGGAACGACCGTCAAAAACCAAACGGATACGCTTTCCGGTACCGAATTGGATTTCCTTCTCTCCCTCTCCCAAAATCAGCTTTCTTCCGATTTCCGACTTGGGAGAACGGAAAACCTCCTTCACCGGGCCTGCTTCCGCGATTCGGCTGTGATCGATAATGGCCACCTCATCACAAATGGCTTCAATCACGGACATCTGGTGGGTAATCAAAATAATGGTAACCCCCATCTCCCTATTAATCTTCTTCAGCAATTCCAGAATCTGCTCTGTGGTTTTAGGATCCAAGGCAGAGGTGGCCTCATCACAAAGCAATACCTCCGGTTTTGTCGCCAGGGCTCTGGCAATGGCCACTCTTTGCTTCTGTCCTCCGGAAAGCTGGGAAGGGTGACTGTACTCCCTTCCCTCTAAGCCTACCATCGCCAAAAGCTCCTTAGCCCGCTCCAGTCTTGCCTTCCTTTTCTTAAAGTAGGAAATAGGACCTCCCTTATGGGAAATTTCCAGGGGATAGCTGACATTTCTCAACAAATTTCTCTGCTCCAGAAGATTAAACTGCTGGAAAATCATGCCCATGTTCTGTCGCATGGCAAGAATTTCCCTTTCCTTCATGGATCCCAGGCTCTGTCCCTGAAAATATATCTGTCCGCTACTGGGCTTTTCCAGATAGTTGATACAACGAACCAAGGTGGATTTTCCGGCACCGGAAAGTCCGATAATGCCCTGAATGCTTCCTCTCCGGATGGACAAATCAATCTGATCCAGTGCCACAAAGTCCTCACCATCGGTTTTAAAGGTTTTGCCAAGTCCTTTGATTTCTATAATATTTTCATTCTTCAGCTCTTCCCCGGAACCATTCGCAGGATAGTTCTCTTCAGAGAGAGCCTCATTCTTCACAATAGTTTCTGTCATTTTATCTTCCATAACATTCTCGGTGCTTTACCGGATTATTGGCAAAGCGCCAAAATTGCCTCTCCATATATTTCTGCGGCCAAAAGCAGATCCTTTACCTTAATCCACTCATCAGCACCGTGCATTCTGGTATCCACATCCGGAAGAACCGCTCCGAAGGCTACGCCGTTTTCTACATCATGCACATAGGTACCGCCACCGATAGCCAGGCACTCTCCCTTTAATCCGGTTACCTTCTCGTAAACAGAGAGAAGATTCTGTACAAAGGGGGAATCGGAGGGTACATAGTGGGGAGGAATCATTCCCTTGGTTTCAAATTGGAAGCCCTTGGCTTCTACATTTGCCCTTGCGGTATTTACGCAATTCTCCTCCGTAGCACAGATAGGCACACGGGAATCATAGGTAAAACGAAGCTCCTCTCCGTCAATGGCATAGATATCCAAGGTACAGGTTAAATCCTTACTTTCTTTATCCTCCATCTTGATGCCTAAGCCGGAGCCGTCGGTCTTTCCGTAGGGGAAAAGCTCTGTAAGCTTTTCTAAATCCTGCTTCAGCTGTGTTCCGATGGAAGGAAGCTTTGCGGCAAAAAGCACTGCCGCAAGACCGGCATTCTTTCCAAGGTAAGGGGTTGCCGCATGGGCGGAGGTTCCGATTACCGTAACCTCATTGCCGTTTTTACTGATTTTTACCTGACACTGCTCTTCCACTGCCTGCTTGGCGCTTTGGAATTCATCCTCTCCCAATGCAGAGAAAACCAATACAGCCTTCTGGGGTACCGCATTTACCGCAATTCCCGCCTTTAAGGAAAGAAGACTGCTCTCCTCCTTCTCTCCTTTTCTTGAAAATTGTTCCTCTAAACTGTCCCTTTTCCACGTTGATAATGGGGAACTCCGCATCCGGGGTAAAGCTCATCTCTCCGGCCTTCTCCCGGGCATAGTAATACTCTAAATCCTTGGAACCGGTCTCTTCATTGGTTCCCATAATCATACGAACACCCTTCTTTAAAGGATAGCCCAGTTCTTTTACCGCACGCATTGCATAAAGTCCTGCAAGCATCGGTCCCTTATCGTCACTAACACCGCGACCGTAGACAATTCCGTCCTTTTCCAGCATTTTAAAGGGCTCGGTAATCTCCCAGCCTTCTCCCGCAGGAACCACATCCAAATGCGCCAAGATATCCAGACTTCTGGGAAGCTTTGCATCCATATCCGCTGTTCCCACATAGTTTTCCATATTGTTTACGGAAAAACCGTAGCCCTCACAAAGGGACATGGCCTCCTCTAAAGCCTTCTTAGGGCCTTCTCCGAAGGGTGCTCCCGGCTTTGTCTCTCCCTGAACGGAATCAATGGCAATCAGTCTGCCCAAGTCCTTAACAAATTCCTCTTCATGCTCTGCCAACCAAGTTTTGATGCTCTTTTCCATAAGGTCCTTCCTTTCTTTGTGCTTCTATACTGTTAAATATACTTTTCCGCCTTAAGGCTATTGCACTGATTATCTTGTTATTCCTGCTATTCCTGTTATTCCTTTTATGTTTAATTTCTGGAGAACTCGCTAAGCTTCAGATTTTCATTTCTATCCAAAACCATGCCGATGGACCAGGGATGGGCAAAAAGCAATAAAGGTCTATCCTTTAAGTCCTTTACCAGCTTCATATCCGAGGTTCCGGAAATGGCGGAAACATCGATTTCCGTATAATTTTCAATCCAGCGAATATGCTCATAGGGAAGCATTTCCAATCGCACCTCTACATTATACTCGTTTTTCAAACGGTAGGTTAATACTTCAAATTGCAGGGAGCCTACAACGCCTACAATAATCTCCTCCATACCGGAGTTGTACTCCTGAAAAATCTGAATGGCACCTTCCTGGGCAATCTGAGAAACGCCCTTTAGGAACTGCTTTCTCTTCATGGTATCAATCTGCCGCACTCTGGCAAAATGCTCCGGAGCGAAGGTGGGAATTCCTTCATAAACAAATTTTTTATTGGAAAGCTCCAGGGTGTCTCCAATGGAAAAGATTCCCGGATCGAAGACGCCGATAATGTCTCCGCCATAGGCCTTTTCCACGATTTTTCGTTCATCCGCCATCATCTGGGTAGGTTGAGAAAGCTTACCTTTCTCCCTCCCTGAATATGATTTACCTCCATGCCTGCATCAAACTCTCCGGAACAGATACGCATAAAGGCCACTCTGTCTCTATGCTTGGGATCCATATTGGCCTGAATCTTAAAGACAAAGGCGGAAAATGCTTCCTCCACCGGGTCGATCATGCCCTGATCGGACTTTCTGGGAAGGGGAGACTTGGTCATAGCCAGGAAATGCTGTAAGAAGGTCTCCACACCGAAGTTGGTTAAGGCGGAGCCGAAGAATACCGGAGTAAGCTCTCCCGCATCCACTCTCTTCTCGTCAAAGGCATCCGCAGCCCCGTCCAAAAGCTCCAGGTCCTCCTGCAGCTTTTCAAAGTATTCTGCAGAAATATGATTGGGAAGCTCCGGATCCTTATAATCAAAAACTTCCTTCTCTACCGCCTTCTTTCCTCCCGCATTGCTGTGGAAGAGACTGACCTGCTCCGTTTCTCTGTCATACACGCCCTTAAAATTATGGCCGCAACCGATGGGCCAGTTAATGGGACAAGTACGGATTCCCAGTACCTCTTCAATTTCATCCAAAAGAGCGTATGGGTCTCTGGCCTCTCTATCAAACTTATTGATGAAGGTGAAAATGGGGATATGCCGCATAACGCATACCTTAAAGAGCTTAATGGTCTGGGGCTCCACACCCTTTGCTCCGTCAATGACCATCACCGCACTGTCTGCCGCCATCAAGGTTCTATAGGTATCCTCCGAGAAATCCTGGTGCCCCGGGGTATCCAAGATGTTAATGCATTTCCGTCATAGTTAAACTGAAGCACGGAGGAGGTTACGGAAATTCCTCTTTCCTTCTCAATCTCCATCCAGTCGGAAACCGCATGTTTTGCGGACTTTCTTCCCTTAACCGTTCCTGCCAGATTGATGGCACCACCATAGAGAAGAAACTTCTCCGTAAGGGTAGTTTTTCCTGCGTCCGGGTGGGAAATAATCGCAAAGGTTCTTCTTTTTTCAATTTCTTCTCTTAAATTCGCCATGGTTCTCCTATTGATATTTTATAACTATTACAATTACGATAAAAAAGGCTATGCCCTGGGGACATAGCCTGCTTTCCGCTTTTATCTTCTCCGAAGGAAATCCGGAAGATCGATGTTGTTTTCTCTTCCTGTTCTAACTCTGCTGCTTTGGCTTTCTGTATTCTCTACAGGTCTGGAAAGATTGACTTGCGGAGTCGGTGTATATCCTCCAAGATTAGCCTGACTGTTCTCTACAGGCACCTCCGGTCTTTGAGAAAGTCCGGGAGCAACAGGTCTTTGATTGCTAAGGAAAGAAGGAAGTCCGGGAGTAGCATTGCTTCCTGTTCCGGTATTGTTGGCAACAGATGGATTAAGCTGTGGAGTCTGTGTATTGACTGTTCTAACAGTTTCTACAGTCTTGGTTCTCTCCTTGATACCGGTAGCAATAACGGTAATGGATACCTCATCCTGACTATCCTCATCATACATAGCACCGAAGATAATGTTGGCATTCTCGCCTACCAACTCTTCTACATAGGAAGCCGCATCATTTGCCTCGATGAGACTGATGTCTCCGGAAATGTTGATGATAACATCGGTAGCGCCCTCGATGGTGCTCTCCAAAAGCGGAGAAGAAATCGCAATCTTTACCGCCTCGATAGCCTTGTCATCACCCTTGGCCTTACCGATACCCACATGGGCAATTCCCTTGTCCTTCATAACGGCAGAAACGTCTGCAAAGTCTAAGTTAATCAGTCCGGGTACATTGATCAGGTCGGTAATTCCCTGTACGGACTGCTGTAATACTTCGTCAGCCTTCTTCAAAGCCTCGGGAAGAGAAGTCTTCTTCTCCACAATTTCCAACAAACGATCGTTGGGGATTACAATCAAGGTATCTACTGCATTCTTTAATGCGTCAATACCTTCCATGGCATTCTTCATTCTCTGCTTTGCTTCAAAGCGGAAGGGCTTGGTTACAACACCAACGGTAAGAATGCCCATATCCTTTGCAATTCTGGCAATGATAGGAGCCGCACCGGTTCCGGTTCCGCCACCCATTCCGCAGGTAACGAAAACCATGTCTGCCCCCTGTAATGCAGCGGTAATGTCCTCTGCACTTTCCTCAGCAGCCTTGGTACCGATTTCAGGCTTTCCTCCACATCCCAGTCCCTTAGTTAATTTCTCACCAATGGTCATAGCTGTAGAAGCCTTACTGGACTGTAAAGCCTGCTTATCTGTATTCACCCCTATAAATTCTACTCCGGCAATGCCCTCGTCCACCATGCGATTCACCGCATTATTTCCGGCACCACCAACTCCCACAACAATTATTTCGCAGCCGCTTCGGACTCGGGAAGCTTAATTTCCAGCATATCTTCCTCCTTCAATCTATGACTTTTTTCCTTTTAGGAACGGACTCTTCTCCACATTAATCCTAACTATATCATTATAAGAATTTTCGGCATTTTGTAAAGACTTTCCTTAAGGATGATACACAGATTTCAAAGAAAGTGCAAGTTCAATTCTTCCTACAAGTTTATTTATTTTCTCGAAAGATATAGGCTTCCTTTTCTTTTCTGCCTTTAAACTCACTTAAATCCAGGGTTCCTTTCCTTCCGGAAAGAGCCGGCAGAATGTCCTTTAAGCTCATCACCTTCTGCTCCATATCCTCATTTCCCCCAAGGAGAACCCGAATATCTCCCACATGGATTATGGCCTGGGTTCCGCTATATTCAATATAATCGCAGCTGATTTTTTCCTGTTGCAGGGAAGCACTGAGATTCAAAATATCCTGGAAGACCCCCTTATTTTCCACCGGAAGAGCCTTGTAAAGACTTACGGAGGAAAATTTCAGACCCTTTACCTCCGGAATCCCGGGAGCTTTTTCTTGGTGGACTCCACCACTACCCCGTCTCCGTCAAAATAAAAGTTGCTGGACATGTATTGCACATAGCCCACCATATTTTTTTCATAGATGATAACTTCCACGCTCCAGGGATTCTTCCAGCGCATTTCATACCGTTCAATAAAGGGAAGGCTCTTGTGGGGACGAAACTTTTCTTTAAAAAAAGCATAGGCGGATTTCTCATCCCATTCATCCTGAAAGAGCAATGCCTTAATTTCTTTTTCGCTGTACTGCTTATTCCCTAAAATTTTTACTTCCGAAATACGAAGACTGACTATCAGCAAAAGTAGCAAAAGAAAGAAAAGAATCAGTCCGTAATGTATTAATTGTTTCTGTTCTTTTCTTCTGTTCATCTTCTGTTCATCTTCCCTTATCACTCCCAAAGCTTCCTTACTTCTACAGTATACATCGGCAATCGCCTATTATTTCTTAAGTTTCCGAAAAAACACATTTTTCCCTATTCTTATTTTTCGGAAGGAATCGGCTCATCCAAAGTAGTCTGATAGGAAACATTCAGGCAAATGCCGATTTCCGCCAGCAAAATCACAAGGGAGGTTCCTCCGTAGCTGATAAAGGGGAGGGTAATTCCGGTGTTGGGAATGGAGTTTGTCGCTACCGCAATGTTTAAAATCGCCTGCAATGCAATGTGGGACATTACGCCGATAACCAGCAAAGAACCGAAAAGGTCTCTGGCATTTTTCGCAATCTCATAGAGACGAAAAAGAATAAGAGCATAGACCAGCATCACTCCCAGACCACCCACAAAGCCCAGCTCTTCGCAAATGATGGTAAAAATCATATCATTCTGGGACTCGGGCATAATAAACTTCTGAATACTCTCTCCCAGTCCTCTTCCGAAAATGCCTCCGGAACCGATGGCATAAAGCCCCTGCAAGGTTTGGAAGGTTTCATCTTCATAGGAAGAAGGATCCTTCCAGGCTAAAATTCTGGTAATCTGATAGCCATGGAGCACCTTCATTTTTTGTAACAACAAAGAAAGGGGATAAGCGCCAAGATACGCCGCAATCCCTCCTCCCAAGAGCATCAAATGATATTTATAGCTTTTTACCGCCACAAAGAGCATAAACGCCGCAATTCCCGCCACAATCATTGCAGTGGACAGGTTGGTATAAGCAATGATTGCTGCCGGAACCAGCGCCCAGGCCGCCGCTTTTAACATGGGAACGAAACCGTCCAGCTTCCGTCCCTTATGGGTTAAAAGCGTGGCAAAAAGAATAATAATGGCCGGTTTCATCAGCTCCGAAGGCTGGAAACGTACTCCGAAGATAATAATCCAACGGTTGGAACCGTGGGATGCTACACCGATCAGGCTGGTGACAATCACCGCTACAAAGGCTATGGCATAAATCACCAGATTTAACTTGGCAAAGATATGGTAGTCAATAAATCGGGAGGTAAAAAGCATGATAAGAAATCCAAATCCGGCAAAGAAAGCCTGTCGTTTCAGGTAAAACATCTCTCCCAAATTATCTCTTTCCGCCGTATAGGAAGAGGCGGAATACAGCATCAGTAGCCCAAAAAGGGTAATGGAAAAGACCATTACCACCAGGGAAATATCATAAAATCGTTTTAGCCTTCTTTTTCCAGCCACTGATTTCCTCCTCTTACAGATTCTTCATGCAGTCTTTATAGCTTTACGCAGTCTTTACAGCTTCTTCTCGCAGTCCTTATAGATTCTTCACGCAGTCCTTACAGGTTTTTCACACAGTCCTTACAGGTTCTTCACGCAGTCCTTAAAGATTCTGCCTCTTTCCTCATAGTCCTTAAACATGCCCCAGGAGGCACAGGCCGGACTCAAAAGCACGTAATCTCCGGGATCTGCATAAGCCGCGCAATCCTTTACCGCCTCATCCATATCCTCAGCAAACATCACATTCTGGAAGCCGTTTTTCTTAGCGGTTTCCGCAATCTGATTTCTGGTTTCTCCAATCAAAACCAGGTACTTTACTCTTCCTTTAAACTCCTTAACCCAGGGGTCAAAATCCACATGCTTATCATATCCGCCCCCAATCAAAACCACTGGGCCGGGCATTGCTCTAAGGGCTTGGATTGCCGCATCCACATTGGTACCCTTGGAATCATTGTAATATTTTACACCGGAACGCTCCCGAACAAATTCAATTCTGTGCTCCACAGGTTTGAACTTCTTGCAAACCTTGATAATCTTGTCCATGGGTACGCCCATTTTCAGACCGACTCCTACGGCGCAGAGGATATTTTCATAATTATGCTTTCCCAGCAAATGCACATCCTTGGTGGTGAAAAGCTTCTCCTCCTTATCCGCCTTCTTATAATAGAAGGTATCTCCTCTCAGGAATAGAGACTCCTTTTCCTTGGTATCCTTCGGCTCTTCCTCGGATGAAAACCATAGCACTTTCGGCTTTAGGCTTCTTTTCTTTCCGAACTTTCGAAGCTCCGGATCCATATAGTTTAAAACGATACTGTCTTCCTCTTCCTGATTCTCCGCAATGGATTCCTTCACCGCAATATAGTTTTTCATGGTCTTGTGTCGATCCAGGTGATCCGGAGTAATGTTGGTGATGGCGGAAACATTCGGCCGAAAATCCACAATGGTTTCCAGCTGAAAGGAGCTGACCTCGCAAACGGTGGCGGACTGCTCCTCTGTCTCCAGAGCCTCTGCCGTAAAGGGATTTCCGATATTTCCCACCACATGGGTATCACTGTATTCGCTTTTCAAAATCTCCCCGATAAGACTTACCGTAGTGGTCTTTCCGTTGGTTCCCGTTACTGCGCAAAGCTTTCCCTTGCTGGATTGGTAGGCCAGTTCGATTTCTCCAATAATAGGGATTTGGGCGGTGGAAAGCATTTTCACATAAGGCTCATCTAAGGGGATTCCGGGACTGATGACAGAGGCGTTAATATGCAACAAATCAGAGGCCAAGAGCTTGCCCTTAATCAGGCTTACCTTGTCCTTCTTTTTAAACTGGCTCAGCAAGGCTCTATCCTCAACCTTTGGGTTCTTATCGAAGAAAATTACTTCGCCCCCCATGGCAAGAATCTGCTTTGCTGCCGCAACACCGCTCCGTCCTGTTCCCAAAACCAAAATTTTTTGCTTGTCCATCTTCGTCCCTTTAACCTCTTTGAAATCCCTTTCCCTGTGCTTGTAAGTTCTGCAAAGCCCAATCTTCTCCCCTTTAAGCCTGCAAATTTATTTCCCTAAATTTTTTTCATGCTCTTTTTTTCCGCTTTTTTTCTTTTTTTACTCTTTCATTTTTTTATAAAAATCATAAAGCAGAAAAAAACATAGCAAAAATCGTAACAATGGTAAAAATTGTCACCACCTTGGTCTCGGACCAGCCCAAGAGCTCAAAATGATGATGTATGGGCGCCATTTTGAAAATTCTCTTTCCATGGCTCCATTTGAAGTAGCTCACCTGAAGAATCACGGAAAGCACTTCCACAAAATAAATGAAGGCAAAAAAATCGGAATAAATAATGCAATTTCTTCCTGAATGGCCATGGCTACCACAAAGCCTCCCAAAGCCAAAGAACCCGTATCTCCCATAAACACCTTGGCAGGATAGGCATTGAAGCATAAAAAGCCTAAAAGTCCGCCCAAAACCGCTCCCATAAGAGGAGCCATATCTCCCGTTCCCAGATGATTTTTCAAGAGTAAGAAAAATACTATCACCGCTGTTACAGAAGAGCAAAGCCCGTCGATGCCGTCTGTAAAATTGGCTCCGGTATCCGTAGCGGTAATAACAAAGAGGGAAAGCGGGAAAAATAAGAAAATCCCTACTCTATAAGCTTCCTTCCCGATAAAGGGGATTCGAAATCCTACGTTGTATTCCTTGGCATAAAAAATATAGAGAATATACAGGACGGAAATCACAATCTGGCAAAACATCTTCTGCTTCGGATTAAAGCCCTCGGACTGATGCTTTACCACCTTCAGGTAGTCATCAATAAAATCCTACTACGCCAAAGCCCATACCCAAAAGATAAGCCGGTAAAATATGGGGGTAAGTTCCCGCAAAGGGCAGGCAGGCAACGCTGATGGCAATCAGAAACAAGATGCCTCCCATAGTTGGAGTGCCCTGCTTTTTCAAATGGCTATTGGGGCCATCCTCTCTAACCTCCTGTCCAAACTTTAATTGGTGCAGAAGCTTGATTCCCTTTGGTGAAATCAGAAGCATCACCAAAAAGGAAATCCCTAAGCTTATTCCCTCCATAAACATTTTCCTTCCCCCTCATCTCTTTATCTTCCGGATGTACTTTCCGCACTTTCCGCTGTACTGGGCAGTTCGTCCGGAACTTCTCCCTCGTCTTCCGCCTTCTCGTCTGTATCAACACTTCGCTTTACTACTTTACCCTCTTGTGCATCGGAAGCACTGCTTTCTTTCTTAGCAGAAGAATTGTTTCCCGACTTTTCGGAAGCTCCTTCTTTTTTACCGCTTTCTGCATTTTCATCCTCTTCCCTGCTCTGATTCTCTCCCAAAATACCTTCTTCCGACTGTAAATCCTTGTTCAAAGAGGCATTGGGATCCGTTTCTCCCTGAGGCTGAATATTTAAGAACTGTAAAGCATCATTCATAATCTTTTGTTCAATCTTGGTGGCAAAGGAAGCGCTGGCCTGAGCCTCTCCTTCCAAATTAGGTGTATCCACCACCACATAGACCAAAAGTTGCGGATCCTCCACGGGAGCAAAGCCGCAGAAGGAAACCAGATAGTTTTTCGCAGATCTTGGCAGCTTTTGGGCTGTTCCGGTCTTTCCTCCCACATGATAGCCTTGTATCTGTGCCGGCTTTCCGGTTCCTCCCTCTACGGTTTGGAATAAAGCCTCTCGTAAAAAGGCACTGGTATCTTCAGAAACGGTAACCCGCATCAGCTCCGGTTGTACATCCTTAATCACCGTACCTTTGGCATTTAAAACCTGCTTTACCACATGGGGTCTGTAATAGGATCCTCCATTGATGACACTGCAAAATGCGGAAGCCATCTGAATCATGGTAACGTTAAAGTTTTGTCCGAAGGAATTGGTGGCCAGAGTGGTCTTTCCCAAGGTATCCGCCGTATAAACTAAAGAGGCAGTATCCGCCTCTCCCGGAAGATCAACGGTGGTTTTATCTCCAAAGCCGAATACATGCTGGTACTTTACGAAAGTTTCCGCCCCCTCTGCAAAGGCAGTATTCATCATATAAACGTTACAGGATTGCATCAAAGCCTGTTCCGCATCCAGTGTTCCATGTCCGTCTCGCTTATGACAACGAATGTTCCAGGTGTGAACACCGTCACTTAATGTCACCTTTCCGTCACAGGTAAAGGTGGTTTTCGGCTTAATAACGGATTCCTCCAAAGCTCCTGCTATCGTAAAGGGCTTCACCGTAGAACCGGGCTCATAGGTGTCGGAAATTACAGGGTTTCGCCAGACCTCATTCCAAGCCGCCTGCCTTCCATAGGAAAGAAGCTCCTCCTGGGTAAGTACTGCCCCACCTCATCTATGGATATACTTTTGTTTTCATGTTCTCTTTTATATACGATTTGGGCTTCTTTTTTTCCAAGCTCCAAAAGAAGACTCTCCGGATATTCCGCATCATCCAGCTTTCTCGGCTCATTTAAGTCGTACTGTTTAGTGCTGGCCATAGCTAGGATTTCTCCGGTTTTCGGATCCATAACAATGGCGGAAGCCACCTTGGAGCCTACATCCTGGGTTTGCCATTCCTGCAAATATTTTTCCACCGTCCTCTGAATGTTGTAGTTGATGGTGGTAACCAAACTGTTTCCGTCGGTGGCTTCTCGAATCACGGATTGGAGCTTCGTATCAGAATCCAGATATCCATAGGTTCTTCCATTGGTACCGATAAGGCTTTTGTTATAGAACTGCTCTACCCCTGCCTGTCCGCTTTCTCCATCATCCGTAGTAAAGCCGATGATATTACAAGCTAAATTTTTATAAGGATAATATCTTCTATACTCTTCTTCAAAATCCAGACCCTTAATCCGGTCTTTCTTTCCATCTTTTTTGTACTGCTTATTTTGCTCGTCTATATAGTCCAAAAATGCAGTCCGCTCTTCATAGGACAGCCTTTTTTTATACTTATAGTAGGCACTCTTTTTCCCGTCCGGCAAAGCATCCTGCTTGGCAATATAAGCCCTAAGTTCTCCCGCATCCTCTTTGAAAAACTCTTCCACCGCCTTTAAGCTGGCTTCCTCATAACGCTTGTCCTGATAAGAAGTCATGGTTCTGGCGTCCACAATCAGATTATAAACCTTCTGGCTGGTGGCCAAAATGGTTCCGTTTCTATCCATGATGTCTCCTCTTTTGGCAGGAAGCACCTTAGAACCATATTGGGTTTGCCTTTGTCTTAATACCTTTCTGTTAAAAGCCTCGTTGTTGTTTCGTACAATCTGAAATAGGGCAAAGGTCAATAAGAGAAAGAGAATCAGAAAAAAGCAAAAACCGATAATCAGTTTTTCTTGCATATAAAACGGCAGAATTTTCGTCTGCCGTCTTCTTCTCTGTTCAGCTTCAGGATTTGGGGATGTTTTCATACTGCCTTACGTACTCACTTTCCGATTTTTTATACTCTATTACCTGATTATCCCCCGGATATACCATCCCCAGTTCCTTGGTGGCAATTTCATAGACCTCTTCCGGATTCACGCTGGTATTGATAGCATTCTGCAAAGCATCATTTTTCTGCCGCAGCTTATCCAAGCGGGTTTTTTCTACCTCAATTTTCCGAATTCTGGTATTCACCTCCGTCTGTAACTGAATGTAATGAAAGCATAAACCGCCCATCACAAACATCATCGCCGTAACGCAAAATACCAGGAACAGATTGGCAGAGGTTTTTTCTTTAAGTCTCTCCTGCTGCAAAATGCGATTCTTCTCTCTTTCCCGAAGAATCTTGGCTCTTTCCTGCAAGACCCGTCTTTCCATGCCGGAAGCAGCTCTTTTCTTTCTCTGCTCCTGCTTTTTCTCTATTTTTTTCTTTTCTACTCGTTTTTTTGGGAGATACTGCTCTTTCACGGCCAAGCTTCCTTGCACATATTGCAGCTGTCTCCTCTCTCCCCTTTTCTTCATATACTCCCCTTTTTTCCCCCGAAAATATCTTCATGCCCTCTGCGCAAGTTTTCCAATAACTTGTACAGCCGAACAATTTCTTACTCCTTTATGCTCTTTCAAAAATCCTAAGCTTTGCACTTTTTGCTCTGGGATTTTCTTCCATTTCCTCCTCGCTTGGACAAATCGCCTTCCTGCTAATCACCTTTCCCAGGCTCTTTCTTCCACAGGTACATACCGGAAAGTCCGGCGGGCAAATGCAAGGATTCTCCGCCTCCTTGAAGCTTCGCTTTACAATCCTGTCCTCCAGAGAATGGAAGCTGATAATACAGATTCTTCCTCCCGGATTCAAGGCTTCAATCATGCTCTTCAAGGAATTCTCCAAAACCTCCAGCTCCCGATTTAAGGCAATCCGGATGGCTTGGAACGTTCTTTTTGCAGGGTGACCACCCTGCAGACGAAACTTCATGGGAATGGCATGGGAAATGATTTCTGCCAATTCCTTGGTTGATTCAATGGGTTTTTCCTGTCTTGCCAAAACAATGTGCTTTGCAATATTTTTTGCAAACTTGTCTTCCCCATAGTCCCTTATGATGTGAAACAAGGAGGATTCGCTATAGCTGTTCACCAAATCCTTTGCACTAAAGTCCTGTCTTTGATCCATCCGCATATCCAGGGGTGCATCAAATCGATAGGAAAAGCCTCTTTCTTCTTCATCAAACTGATGGCTGGAAACGCCTAAGTCTAAAAGAATCCCGTCCACCTTTTCTATAGAAAGGGAAGATAGGATTTCCGGAAAATGCTCATAATTGTCCCTAATGATGTGAAGCTGCTTGGCAAAGGGCTTTAATCTTTCTGTTGCCGCCAGTATCGCATCCTCATCCTGGTCAATACCGATCAGCTGTCCCTTTTCCCCAAGTCTTTCCAAAATATGGAAGGAATGTCCTCCACCGCCCAGAGTGCCATCCACATAGATGCCATCCTTCTTGATGTTCAGACCCTCCATACATTCTTCAACCATGATACTTTTATGAGAAAATTCCATTATATGCCCATGCCTTCCATGTCTTTAGCCAACTCTTCCGTATCGGAAAAATCATTCTTCTCTTCATAGCTCTCGGCAGACCAGATTTCCGCATAGTCTCCCACACCCAGAAGCATCACATCTTTTTCCAATTCCGCCTTGTCCCGTAAGACCTGTGGAATGAGGATACGTCCCTGTTTATCACACTCCACCGACACTGCACTACCCAGAATATAACGCTTTAACTTTCTCGCCTTTTCACTGGTCATGGGCAAAGCCTGTAACTTTTCCTCCAACTTCTTCCATTCCGGAATTGCGTAGAGGGAAAGACAGCCATCTAATGAACGGGTTAGGAAAAATTCGCTATAACCATCCTCACGGAACTTGGCAGGAATCATCATCCTGCCCTTAGTATCTAAATTTAAATGATACTCTCCCGTAAACATACTTACCACTTTCTCCCACTTTTTCCCACTTCTCCATTATAATACCGAGTTTTCAGGGAAATGGCAAGACAAGATACTAGAATTTTCCCACTTCCTTCCCCTGTTTTTTCGAAAGAACAAAGAAGGAAAATCTCTAAATAGTAAAATGCGGAAAATCGTGAAGAAAAGCCGTAAATTCAAAGCTTTCTCCACTCTATGCTCCCGGAAAATCCAATAAAGAAAGAAGCAGTCATGTCAAAAAAGCATAAAAAAAGAAGATGAGCAAAAAGTCATCTTCTTAAAATTTATGTTTTTTTTCCGGATATCCATTTAGACACTTGCAGGGATATTCATTTCTATATTCATTTCGGTAGTCATTTCGATATTCATTTCAATATTCATTTCTATATCCATTTCGATATTTTGCGAATATTTACTTAAACATTGAAACGGAACAGCACCACATCGCCATCCTGCATCACATACTCTTTACCTTCCATCCGAACAAGCCCCTTTTCTCTCGCCGCAGAAAGAGATCCGTTATCCAGCAAATCCTTGTAATTTACCACTTCCGCCTTAATAAAACCTCTTTCAAAGTCGGTGTGAATCTTTCCTGCTGCCTGAGGCGCCTTGGTTCCCTTCTTGATGGTCCAGGCTCTGGTCTCCTTCTCTCCTGCTGTAAGGTAAGACATCAATCCCAGAAGAGAATAGGATGCACGAACAATCTTATCCAAACCGGACTCGCTTAAACCAAGAGACTCCAGATACTCTCCCTTTTCCTCCTCGGAAAGCTCGGAAATTTCCTGTTCAATCTGGGCGGAAATCACGAAGCTTTCAGAATGGTTCTTCTTCGCATACTCCCGAACCTTTGCCACATGAGGATTGCTTTCTCCATCATCCGCAAGGCTTTCCTCCGCCACATTGCAGGCATAAATCACAGGCTTTCTGGTAAGAAGCCCGATGCTGTCCAGTAAAGCCCCCTCTTCTTCGTCTGTCTCAAAGTTGATGGCCAGCTTTCCCTCTTCCAGATGAGCATGCAGCTTTTCCAAAAGAGCATATTCCTTCTTGGCATCCTTATCATTATTGGCAAGCTTCTTGGTCTTTTGCATTCTTCTGTCCAAAAGCTCTAAGTCAGAGAAAATCAGCTCCAGCTCAATGGTTTCAATATCTCTGATGGGGTCTACGGAACCATCCACATGGATCACATTGTCATCTTCGAAGCAACGCACCACATGCACAATGGCATCCGTTTCCCGGATATTTCCCAAAAACTGGTTTCCCAAACCTTCTCCCTTGGAAGCGCCCCGAACCAGACCCGCAATATCCACAAACTCGATAACCGCCGGAGTGATTTTTTCAGAATGATACAGGTCAGACAAAAGCTTCAAACGCTCGTCCGGCACAGCCACCACGCCCACATTGGGGTCAATGGTACAGAAGGGGTAGTTGGCAGACTCCGCCCCCGCCTTGGTAATGGCATTAAAGAGGGTAGACTTTCCCACATTTGGCAAACCGACAATTCCTAATTTCATATTTCTTTATATCTCCTTTAATTATGTTGTTTTTCAAGGCTTTTATATTATATCATTCAAAAAACAAGTCTATTAAGCAGGATATATTATACAGTATGCGAAGTTTAATTGCAATTTTGCCTTATTTGTATCCATGTCCATTTCTTTGTTTAAATATTCTCACAAGATAAACATATCCTTTATCTCTTTTTCATAATCAAGTACATTATACGGTTAGCCGGTAGTTTGACAGTTAAATAGTTCCAAAATCTCCTCAGGCCTTGAAAAGCCTGTATTTTTTTGTCAAATTTTATGAAAATAGTACTAGCTATATTTGGCTATATATGGTATAATGGGCGCATGGAGGGACTGCGTCATGAAAGTATCTGTATCAAAATCAAAAAATCAGACAATCTATTATCTAAGTAAATCAGTTTGGGTAGATGGTAAATCCACTACTAAGACTATAGAGAAGATTGGTTCGGAAGATGAACTTCTGAAGGTTTGCGGAGATCTTACTCCGCTGGAGTGGGCAAAGCAGTACGCTGCCAAACGCTCCGCAGAAGAAAAAGCTTCAAAAAAAGACATTATGCTTAAGTACTCCTCTTCGACCTTGATTAAGAAAGAAAGCTGCCGTAGCGTAAACGTAGGCTACCTCTTTCTGAAGGACATCTACTATGATTTAAAAATCCATGACATCTGTGCTCAGATTGCCGAAAAGTACAAGTTTGAGTTTGACCTGAATCAAATCCTGTCTATGCTACTTTTCTCTAGGATTATTTATCCCGGGTCCAAGAGATCTTCTCTTGAACTTTCAAAAAAGTTTCTTGAAAAGCCTGACTGCAAGCTCCATCACGTTTACCGTGCACTGGAAATCCTTGCAAAAGAGAATGATTTTTTCCAGTCTCAACTTTACAAGAATTCCGAAATGGTACTGAATCGACATAAAAGAGTTCTTTACTATGACTGCACTAACTATTACTTCGAGATTGAGGAAGCGGATGATTTCAGAAAATATGGTCATTCCAAAGAAAAACCGTCCGAATCCGATTGTACAGATGGGGCTATTTATGGATGCAGATGGGATTCCCTCACCTTCTCCCTCTTTAACGGAAACGAGAATGAACAACCTTCGATGAAACCATTGGAGAAAAAAAGATTCTTTCTGACTTTGGAATGACGAAGTTTATTGTTTGTACAGATGCAGGGGCTATCATCAACTTCAAACCGTGTCTTCAACAACACTCCAAACCGAAAAATTTGTTACCACGCAAGCAATCAAAAAAAGCTGAAAGGATACCTCAAGGATTACTGTCTTGATGAAGACGGATGGCACCTTATTGGAGATAAAAAGAGTACAAGCTCAGTGAACTAGATGAGGTCGAGAATTACGAGAAGACTTTCTATAAAGACCGGTGGATTAATGAAGACGGTTTGGAGCAACATCTCGTTGTCACCTTTTTCCTTTCAATATCGGGACTATATGAGAAAGATACGGAATCGTCAGCTTGAACGCGCTGAAAAGCTCGTCGAAAAATCCTTCTTCTCTGAATAAAAAAACGTCCAAACGATCCCAAGCGTTTTTATACGTCAGAATCACTGTACTTCTGACGGCGAGATTGCAGATAAAAATGATCCCTTCGATAGATGAAGATGTTGCCACAGAAGAGGAACGTTATGACGGTTTCTATGCCGTATGCACAAACCTGGAAGATGACGTGGCAACGATTATAAGTATTAATCAAAAACGATGGCAGATTGAAGAATGTTTCCGTATTATGAAGAGTGAATTTCAGGCCAGACCGGTATATCTCAGTAGGAAAGATCGAATCACGGCACATTTCATTACCTGCTTCACCGCCCTGATTCTTTATCGCATTCTAGAGAAGAAGTTAGGTGAGAGTTATACCACTGAAAGCATTATAAGAACACTGAAAGAAATGAACATGCTGATAGCTCCCGGTGAAGGATATATCCCTGAGTATACACGAACCGACCTTACAGACAAACTCCACGACACATTTGGTTTTAGAACGGATTACGAGATTGTATCTCAAAGAGAAATAAAAAGATTATAACTGCAACGAGAAAGTAGAAATATTGCTAGAATTCAAAAAGAAAACAAGAGCTCATAAATAGCGTAATTACGCCGTTTATGGGCTCTTGACTCTTTCGCAACTGTCAAAGACGGGATTATACAGTATGCGAAGTTTAATTGCAATTTTGCCTTATTTGTATCCATGTCCATTTCTTTGTTTAAATATTCTCACAAGATAAACATATCCTTTATCTCTTTTTCATAATCAAGTACATTATACGGTTAGCTATAAGACTCTTCCCTCTTTTTGGAGATATCCATTGCATCAGAAATAGTATCCGCTGTTAAAAGTGCATCAATATGTGCCCATACCCTATTACTCATGACAATTTTCTTTCCAACCCTAATTTCCTTTGAAGGTATGATTGCCGGTCCAAGCGTATATACAAAATGCATATTTGATAGAATCACATCCGGTATCTCAGGAATAAATTGATGAAGTTTATCTGTAATTACATAACTTTCAATATGATGTATGGACTGAAGCTTTCCATCATATCTGAAAGCAATATATGTTAACGGCTCTTTAGGCCATCTACCTTTTCCACCGCCAACCGGACAGCAATACTTATGATATTTAAGAACTATATCCAGATAAGTAATATCGCTCTTAAAGCTCTTTCCTTTCTCTGAAGTTACTTCAGCGTTCGTCTTTCCAAGGGAAACAACATATACCCAATTTGTATTCTGATTTTGCGTTGTCATAATCCTACCTATATACCTCTTCAGCTCATCCAAAATATACTTTTGTGAATGTGTAGACTCAAATCTAACTTTGTCCACCATTTCATAAATACTCTTCCATGATAGATGTAACAATCTAGTATCCTTTATATTGTTGGGCAACTTACGATATGCGTATTCTTCACTACACTCCGACAAAGAAACAATAGCTTTATGCTTCGCAGGATTAGTCTTGAAGTCTTCGCGTGTTGAATACAATTGTAATTGACTATATCCCGGAAGAATCCAACCTCTTTTTGCCTCAATAATCACATAAAAAAATTTTTGATTGTCTGTGATTTCTAAGTCAGTTATTCCTTTATCCGCCTCAGACACTTGATATCTTACAATTGTATCCTCACTGTTTATCTCTATTTTTAGCAAATCCTCAATACATTTTTCCAATAATCGGGGGCATTTTATAAGACACCAAGCAATACTTTTAGTAATATCATTTTCTAAATCACCTATTAAATCAAAGACATTTGTAACCGCTCGACCATGCGCTATTAATTCTGCCATAAACCTTATTTCCTTCTCACCACTACAGTAATGCCCTAAAAATCTACACAATATTCTTCTCTAAAAAAGTATCCTATGCATCTTCCATCCCTTCAATTACTATAACACGCTTTGCCATTTCATCAATTCTTTCTCATCAATCCCCACACACCTAACATTCTTAGAAATGTTAATGAACTCGAAAAAGCTATATCTTTCGCCAGTCGCCTACTTGGCAATAGTAAACTTATCAAGGGAATCGCCTATAACCAAATAAATTAACATTTATCCTGCTCAGTCCAATATTCAAATTCCTCCCAAGCATCATCCGTCCAATATTTAATCATCCAGATTCACCTCATAGATAGTTCCACCGGTTTTCTCCATCTGAGCCATATTCTTTCTTAAACGATCCATATTTTCTTCACTAAAAAACGGGTCTGCTGTAACTTCAAAAGGTATCCTCTGTTCTCTGGTAACTTTTGTTGCAAACATAGTATATGCATCAGTTACTGATAGCCCCATATCCTTACATGTTTTCTCCATTTTCTCTTTTAATTTTTCATCCATTCGAAAATTTACCATTTTCTGTGCCATAGCTATACCTCCTATTCTGAGCCAAGTGTATGGGATGTGTACTTCATTTGCAATCATTTTCTATTAGATTGATATACTTATGGCCTAAAATGAATCTCCCGCTAAACCTTGATCATCGATTGACTTTCTGTGAAATTGTTCTATCTGTTGCATAAAACAGTCCGCTTTTTTTCTATCTAGGATGATACTTACCTTCTCCAGCTTATTTAGTTTCTTCTCATGCAAACCATAAAAAATGGGATTCCTAATTTTTATGGTCATCTTCAGACAATGAAACGGACGTTTCTTCGTTTTTATTTGTTCTATATCTTCCAGGTTAAATTTAAAATGTAATACACTCTGTCCTCTACTTCCATAAGTATAGTATTGAACAACTTCGTTTTCATCAATTTCTAATTTCACTCCATTTATGAAGAGATAATATCCCATAAACCATACAAGGAGCGGAGCGATAATCAGCACAATGGCTATAATCAGTTTATCTGAAAAGTCAGTATGATAACGCATAAGATACTTCAGTACCCAGATAACAATAAAAGAAAATACTACCATGGATAAGCAGCCTATCCTATTAAAGTTAGACTTGTGAGGATAGGTCAAGATAAGTATTGGTTCCTCTTGTAAACATTCTAATTCCATATTTTCCCCTATCCTTCTTATCCCTTCCCTTTTTGAAAATTAGCATTTCCATACTCTCTAGTGGGTATTGCTCGGCAACTAAAATTACCATTAGAGGTCGAACTTCCTGACTCCTACAAATAGGCTACCGGATTAAGGTATGCATGCATTATATTACTCAATCATTATTCTTAATTTTCTTGCACTCCCTATCACATCTTCCCATTCTAATGCACCTACGTAATAGTTCGATTTACGGTAGTATCTACATCCATTGTTGAACGCATATCCACACCTACCAAAGAAGATACTAATAGCCCACCCTTTAACACAAAATTATCTCTATATCGTGATAAAGAAACTCTCTCCAGAAGTCTTTCCATCAGATATATTCTTAGCATTATCTGGGATTTGTCACTACTTCCCCCTGCTTTATTTTTTATCTTTGCCTTTACAGCTGTAGCACTTTTCATCATAGTAATACCTCTGTATATTGTCTCACCTTATCCGAAATTCCCATGATGCGAGCATATTCCATGAGCTTATGGATATTTTTGTCACTACCCGAAAAATAAGTTCTCAAAGCCATCTGGAATACTTGAATATCCATTCTATTTTTATTCTTGATAATATCACAGATACAGCGCTCTCTATCATAGATTCGTACTGTATTACCGGTAAAGGTCTTCTCCTCTGTCAAGCCAAGCTCTATCCATTCCGGTCTTACAGTATGAACTATAATACCTTTATCTTTTAGATGTTTCGCATTATATCCTCGTCCAACAGTAATCACCGGTGCAAAAGGTTCTCTATCGGAAAGATTATGAATATACAAAGCTGTCTCATGAGAAAAAATAATTTTTCTATTTCTAAGTTGAATCAAATATAGTCTATCTTCCCATACATCAGGCGAAATATATATACCGGGAGCTACCTTCTCCATCTCCTTCTTACGGACATAATCCAGAACTGCACACTTTGATACTCCTTCATTTTGAGCATCAATTAATCGAATATATCCATTCTGTTCTTCAAGTAATTGATTAAAGATATTTACTTCGTTCATATGAGCACCCCCCATTCGCTATAATTTTAAAATTTAGTAGCGAAAAGGTCAATACCTTCTCGCTACAATATCCTTTTTATGTAGCAAGAAGGTACATATCTGTTCAGACCATCTGTATTCTCTTATCCTTCAATTTTTGCCGAGATCATTCCTTTCTTAAGACTGCCGCTAACTGCGATGCTGTGCCCGAAGAAAAGCTCATCATCGTCAAGGTAAGCGGTAAATGAACCGCCTGCTGTCACCCAAAGCAAACTAAGGCTAATTCTTTTGGCAAAGCTTTCTTCCGTAATTAAAGCAGCCTCTTCTTCAGATTCAGCCCATTCACAGGCAAGTTTCGTAAGCTCTTTGGCAGCAAAACTACGCAGATCCGCATCCCATTTTTCCTGTTCTAAAACCATTGTTTTCAGAAGCTTTTTTGCCTTTGTAATACCTGCTTTATTATCCTTGTCTACATGCAAGGAAATATGTATCTTGCCACGGAGCCAGGCTACGTTTCCCTCGAAACTTTTAAGCAGCTTATCATAAGTTAGCTCACCCAATACATCATCCTGCAAAACCACGGTTTTTCTATACTCTATAAGCATTTCTTCAAGCTCAGGACAAACTGCATCCTCTTCAAGAATATCTACAACTAAAAAATAATTCTTACTAGGCAATACGCCCTCAGGAATTTCCTCAGGCAGCTTTTCACGCACCCTTAGTTTGTAAATGGTTTCCTCTTCAAACTGAAATGGAGGCTCCTCTTTGTCTATAACCGGAAATTCGATTCGCCCCTCTTCTTTGTGAAGCTCTCCTGTTTCACAGTCCACATAGGCTAAGAAATACTCATCCCATTCCCAAATCCATTTCGGAGACTTCCTCCGCCTCCTTCGTGCCTAAGGACAATGATTTCTCTTTCCTTTTTCTCAAAAGTATCTTCCCATTCTGAAAGCGTCATTTTATTTCTACGCCTCATGTACTCCAGTAGCTTCATGCTTTTCCTCCGATAAAACTATTTACCCGTCAACGGAAAAATGTTCCAGCTTATCAAATGTATTATTTGAAAATTCAAACGTAAAGATATGGCAATCATCAAAACTCTGGTCACAGTAAGTCACTGTTCCCTGATTATAGTCAATGATAGGCTTCCCAAGATTATTTTTAACATCTTCTTTGCTTATATCTCCGTACATTTCCCTAAGCTCAGGCAAGATAAAGTCAATTATTCGATCCAAATTATCTTTATAATTCTTTGCTAAAGCTTTTACCTTATTTATATCTTCCTCTTTAGGCTCCTCATCCCAAGAAAAAATCAAGTCTTCATACTGATAGACGTACTGTTGCAAGCTTTCATCAAATTCCATGCTTTCCTCCATGCAATTCCAAATGATTTCAAAGCATCGATACCTTTCGGATGAACTTTCTCTTATCGAACAAAATTTGTAGCTATCCCCTCTTCTTGCTTTGGCAAACCGTATTTTTCTTTCCCAAGGGCAATGCTCTTCATCAAAAAGGCCATATTTCTAGCCAGGGTTCTCATGGTCTGCAGGCCTTCCAAATCTTCCTTCGCCTCTCCTTTTTCGCATCCGTGCACGCTGTTCCAGTATTGACTGGAGGCTACCGGCATTCCTGCGATTGTGAAATACTTATTTAATTCATCAAAGGTAGCAGATAAACCGCCTCGTCTTGCTACAACCACACTGGCGCCCACCTTCATGGTCTTATCAAAATGTGTACTGTAGAACAGTCTGTCCAGACAGGCAATCAGGGTAGCATTTGCGGAAGCGTAATAAACCGGAGATGCCAGCACCAAAGCATCTGCCGCTTCAAACTTTTCTGCCAGCTCATTTACAGAGTCATTGAAGACACATTTTCCATTTTTATAACAATATCCACAGGAAATACAGCCTCGTATATCTTTGTTGCCAATCTGTACCACTTCTACTTCTATATTTTCCTGCTCAAATACCTTTACCATCTCCGCGAGAGCAATGCTTGTATTGCCTCCGATGCGAGGACTTCCGTTAATCATCAATACTTTCATAAATTGTTCTCCTGACTTTTTGTATCTCCTGTATATGCATTTCTGTTATGCATTTCCTGTTATGTATTTCCTGTTATGTATTTCCTGTTTTGCACTTCCTGCTATACATTTCTGTTATACATTTCCTGTTATGTATTTCTATTACGCCCTTACAGTGATTCCCTGAAAATCTCTGCAATATCCTTCTCTAAAAGGGGCGCCCAGGCCTCTTCCAGGCCTTCATTTTCAGCAACATGCTTTGCCATTTCGTCGATTCTACTCTCATCGATTCCCACATCTTTAAGATGCATAGGAATGTTAATGGATTCGAAGAACTTGTAGGTTGCATCAATTGCCTGCTCCGCAATCGCAAACTTATCTTGATTTCCGTCGATTCCAAATACATTTACGCCATATTTTACAAAACGCTCCACCGTCTTTTCATTTAAGATATGCTTCATCCATCTTGGCGTGATAATGGCCAAGCCCTCTCCATGGGTAATGTCATAGTAGGCGGAAAGCGCATGCTCCATTCCATGACAGGGCCAGCCTGACTCACTGTTTCCAAGGGAGTAAATGCCATTACAGCCATAGGTACAGCAAGCATCATCTCCGCCCTTGCCGTATAGTCTTCCGGATTTCCCAAACATTTCCTTGTATTCACCATCAGGCTCTTTAAGGCAGTCTCCATAAAACCGTCATTTAAGAGGGTAGAATCCTCGCAGAAATACTGCTCCATAATGTGATTCATGGCATCCGCACAGCCTGCTGCCGTTTGCTTCTTAGAGACACTGAAGGTATAGGTCGGATCCAAGAAGGAAACCGCAGGGTAAAGAAGGGGATCACTATAGCTCGTCTTATCATTGGTCTCGGTTCTGGAAATCACTCCCCCTGCATCATACTCACTTCCCGTTGCGGAAAGCGTAATAATATCCACAATCGGAAGTGCCGCCTTGGCTTTCACCTTATAGGTAATCAAATCCCAAGGGTCTCCTTCATATTTTGCTCCTGCAGCAATGGCTTTGGTGCAGTCCAGCACACTTCCACCACCTACTGCAAGAATCACATCAATCTGATTTTCCTTACAGATTTTCACCCCGTCCAATACGCTGGGATCATACTTAGGATTGGGTTGAATATCGGGCAGCTCATAAATCTCATAGTCCTTCAAAAGCTCCTTTACCTTGTCATAAAGACCAATCTTTTTGATACTTCCGCTTCCGTAGCTAAGCAGAATCCTTTTTCCGAACTGCTTCATCACTTCCGGAAGTTCTTCAATCACGCCCTTTCCGAAGATGAGTCTTGTCGGTGTCTGATAATCAAAATTTTGCATGGTTAACCTCCTGTATTCTCTTCCGATTTTATTGAGTCATTTATCGGGTCATTTATTGGGTCATTTATCGAGTCATTTATTGGGTCATTTATCGGGTCAGCTTGAACCGATAGAAGCTTTCCACATTTTCCTCTGATTTCCTTTGTTCTACTTTAGCTCAAGACAGATTATATTTTAGCCCCCACATATTTGCAAATTCAAGCTTTATTTCGCTTACAGCTCGTTCTGTTATATTTCCACTTTTTATTTATACAGGCATTTAAATCGAGACAAAAAAATAGCCGACCGGTAGCTTCCCGTCAGCTATTTTCTCTACTCTCTATCCTATTGTTTTACTGCAAACTCTTATATACGGAATAGGCCTTTCTGGGTCTTCCGCCTCGCTCATAGGCATCCTTCAGTCCGAAGTGCATTTCCTGCAATGCACCTCCTACATTGTGCATCTCCCCGGGCTGGTCATACTCTCTGGCCAGGAAGAAGGCTTCCACATAGGGGTTATTCTTGGCAATGTCATAAGCCTTGGCAATCTGATCCGCCTGCACATCCTCGTTGGTGGCGTTAAAGCCCTGCTCGGAAAGAATCAGGTGTCTTACCTTACCGCTGGGAGAAAGATATTCCGGCTTTTGCAAATAATCCGTGAGAACATTTAAGTTCTTCATATTGATAATCAAGGAATTCTCGCTGTTTGTTGCCTTGCCGTCATCCTCAAAGTTGGGATCTGCCAGTCCTTCCGGATAGGGATGCCAGGCAATACCGTAATCCAAATCCCGCAGTCTGTCATTTAACAAACGCAACAAGTCCTTTGCCGTGTAATAGCCTGCGGAAGGAGAATGCTCCGTCCAAACATAGTCAAAGGGAATGTATACATTGGCAGAGGGATTGTTCTGCTTGATGGCTGTGTACCAAATGCGGAAAGCATGGGCATACTGGTCCGCATAGTTCTCAATGCTGCTATGAGGCGTGAAGTTCCAAACATTGGGATAGTTCACCTCATTTCCGATGACCCAGTTGTCCACGGAGTCCTTATATAAAGAAGCAAAACGATTTGCCAGTCTGGTAGTGGCATCGATGCCTGCCTGTGTGGCCACATTATAGCCGTAGTAATGGGCTTCCTGTCCGGTGATTCCATCAGGAAGTGACTGGGGCTCCGGATTATTTCTCGGCGTATTCAGCATAATGGCGGTAACGCTTACACCGTTTGCCTTGGTATTTCGGAAGTTGTCCATAAAGTTTTGCTCATAGTTGGTAAAGTTGTAAATGATATGCTTTACCCCTAAATCTCTCACGGAAGTGGCATCAAAAAGGGTATCTCTTGTTGCCAGACCCTTCTTGGAACCGGATCTGGAAAATACCGTATCATTCTGCGCCGCTGCATTCCCTGCGGAATTTCCTGTTGCTCTCGTCTGTACAGCTCCATTTACCACCCAGGCACCGTCAGCGTTTACCTGATAACCATCCACCGTGGTATTGGTCAAGAGGTATCCGTCATTTTGAAAATAATAGGACTCGGCAACACCGTCTCCGTTGCCATCCACCCAGTTCCAACCGGTAAGATAGCTTCCATCCGCATTTTCATACCACCAGCCGGTACCGTTACTTTTCCATGTTCCTGCAAATGCTGTCAAACTCATCCCCAAAACCATAGCCGAAGCCAAAAGGGGAATCCATGTTTTTCTTCTCATACTCTACTCCTTATACAGAAAATATTTCTCTTATTCTATCGAAAATTGCATAGAAAGGCTAGTATATTTCCGACATTTTCTTAAATAATAATTATTTTCCCCGAAAAAGAAAGATGACAGTTATTAAAAAAAGTGCCCCGCAATTTATGCGGGACACTTCATATTTCAAACAAAATTTCTGATACTGCAAGGAAGCTGATGCTTCCTCCTACGGCTATATTAAGCGGCTGTATTAAACTACTGCAGGCGCCACTTCTTCCGCTGCCACCTTTACCTTCTTGCTCATTCTTGTGCGGATATCATATACCAGCATGAACGCTACAAGGATAAATCCAAGGTATCCGTTCAATCCGTAAAGTACATTTACCAAAGAACGATAAGGTAAGAAGCAAGCGATAACGCAACCAATGATTCCTAATACTACGGTATAAAGCTTATACTTCTTGGTTCCTTCTTTCGCAATTCTTCCGATACTGGTCCAAAGAAGAGGAACGGAGGTGGTATAAATTCCGCAGAAGATAATTACCGCAAAAATACTTGCCAAAGCAGGAGAAATGGTATTAGCCAAGATTAAAGCGGGAATATCCGCCTGGCTGGTTACATCGATATGAGAAATCAATGCAACGCTGGCAATAACCATGGTTCCCATAATAAACACTGCAGAGAAAAGCATTCCGATATTTACTTCCTTTACCCGGTTCTTGGAACCGATTTCAGCCAGGAAGCTGGCGAACCATAGAAGCATGAAGCCTGCATAGGAAGCTCCGGAGAGGAAGGGATTACCGTTACCTACCTGAGCAATTTCATACTTTCCGGTATCTACTGCCTTTAAATTCTCCCAGAAATTGCCTGCACCGTTAAAAATACTGATAACGGAAACCACAAGGATGAAAAATACGATGATGGGTCCAATCTTTCCTAAGGCTTCGATAACACCGTCCAATCCGAAAATTACGGTAGCAATAACAAATACGGTAAGGATTACGGCTCCTACACCATTGGGAAGTCCCCATTGCTGTGCAGCTGTAGCATTGGCTCCGCCACACATTACGATAAAGCAGGCATAGCAGAACAGTGCTGAAAAGTAGTCGAAGAAGTTTCCAATATACTTTCCACAATAGTGGGTGTAAATATCTCCACCTCTCTTTAGCTTCAAACGATTTCCGTTTGTTGCGAAGGAAAGGTCGGTATAGATATAGATTGCTGCATTCACAGCGATGACAATCCAAAGCTTTGATCCGTAAGAAGCCACGTACTGAATAATCTCTTGCATGGTGGCAAATCCGGCCCCAATGTAGAAAGCGATGCAAGCTCCACAGAAGCTAACCACTTTCATGAACTGCAAACTCTTTTTTTCCATTATTCTACTCCTTATTTTTCTTTTAATTCATTCATTTTTTAATATGAATGTAAAGCAAATTGATAGTTTCGTTCTTCCTCCTTTCCCCTGATGTTTAATTGTTACTGTCCTCTATATTGTTTCCACATTATATCCGATAGTTGAATACTATTCAATATATTTTTCGGATATTAGGGAATTTTTAGTTATTTCTTACTATTTTTTTGTTTCAAGTCACGAGCTTTTTTTTGTTTATTTTTTTAACAATCCTGTTTACGTATAAGAATTTTTGTCACTTTTTTTCCTTCATTTTTTTGGGTACAAAAAAATAAGCGTAACCATAAGAATGTTTGTCATACCTACAGCTGCACTTCTTATACAATCGGCCCGGGGGATTGCCTATAAGAACTAAATTGTACGCAAAACAACCGGATTGCGCGCAAATTGTATAGGCAAAACCCCTGCCTTTTTGTTTTCTTCCCAGAGCTTTCTTTATATCTTTCCTAATGGAAAGATATCAGCCCGAAAAGTTATATACTTTCTCCAAGAGAGATTAAGAAATATATCCCTTTGCTCTTAAAATCTCTTCAGACTTTGCTAAATTGCTTTCAGAAACGCGGATAATCGGCCCTGTACAGCCCATTCCGGATTCTGCATAAATCTTTTCTTTCCAAAGCTCCAATACCGCATCATCCAAATCCGTTACTTCAATGCCGTAAACAGCAGCGGTAACAATCTCCTTCTCCGGCATGGGAACGGATTCTCCCTGTTCCTTTGGCTTATTTGCCTCTCTGATTTCTGCAAGAATGCCATCTAAGCCGGCTTTCTTTGCCAATGCAAACTCTTCCTTTGCTACCCCAAAGACATTTCCCTTAATCAGATCACCTGCAAAGCGAAGCGCATTTGCCAAAACCGGTGCTCCGGAAGCTCTGGAAACAATCATCACCAGCTGATTATAGTTCTCACCGATTCCGGGACCGTAGCCATAGCCCTGGGCCTCAAAAGAGCCTCCGGTGTTGAAGGAAGATAGCATCTTGGACAATACGTTTCCGGTTAAGGAATCACACACCAACACATCCGGTGTTCCCCGAAGAACGTCATTTCCACGAAGCACTGCACCGCCGTCAGATCTGGAGGACTCTGCGAAGTGAAGAGGATAGCCGTTGGACTGTAATTTCTTTAAGGCCTTCTCGGTCTGTCTTGCACCGTCTACATTTAAAATACCTACAGTAGGCTCTTTGATTCCGCAAGCCTTTGCTGTGATGATTCCGTAAAGGGCATTCTTTACCATTCCTTCAATACGGTCTGTGCTGGAGGTTCCTGTAGTATTGGCAATGAACATCTCCTTGCCGAATGCAGGAGTAATGGCTCTTCCCACAGTGGATACCCCGATGGGGAAGGGATAGTGCATGGTTACCGCTCCGTCAATCTTATGCTCCTTTAAAAGAGCATCCATCTTGTCATGTCCCTCTTCATCATTGTTCACCACAAGGGTTTCTACCGCATCATTTTTCAAGGAACCGATATAGAGTACGTCCACCCCATCCTTAGCCGCATCCACTGCAGCCTTCATGGAATTTTCCTCTCCGTGCTCCGAGCCCATACCTGTTAAAGCAATTCTCGGTTTCTTCGAAAAAGAGCCTGTTTCCAAACCTTCCGCCATAGCCAAAAAGGTATCCGCAATGAGCTCTTTTATTTCTTTTGCCATAATTCTCACCCTTTCTTCTATGCGCCCAAAATAGACTGTGCAAATTCCTTCATGGACTTCGCGATTAAGGAACGGATTTCTTCTTCGGATACCGCTCCGCCCTGACCTTTTCCGGTATTTTTCTGAATCAGGAAGGAAACACCGTCAAAGAGGTTTGTCATACGGCCAAGGAAGAGAGATCCCTTTCCGATAATCATAACTCTCTCCATATCTCCCTTTTCAATGCTTTCTTTAGCAAATCCCACATAAGGAACACCGGAAGGAATATGACCCTGGGTTGGAGCATATCCTACCAGGCCCTTCTCCTCACAGAACTTTGCCAAATCAGCCTTCTCAAGCCATCCCTTCTTAACAGCAAGAGCAGCAATCATCTTATAGTTTGCCATAGGAACATCTCCGGCTCCGGCAGGCTTGGTAATATCAGCATTCTGCATCTCCGGAGAGAACTTATCCACATCATTTACGGTAAGTCCTGCCTTCTCCAAAGGATCAGCCACTAAGGAACCGATAACATTCTGGGGTGCAGCACCTGTTCCAACGGTATGTCTTCCGATAACATCCAGGTTGATTTCTGCGGAAACGCCGTCATTTTCAGACACTACTACAGAGAAGGATCCTAAGCAATCCTCCAGCATGGGAAGCTCTTTCTTTACATGGTCTTTTCCGTTCATGGCAAGCTTAGGTACGCAACCTCCGCCGATTACAAGAACGGTATGGAAAGCGCCTGCCTTTACCAAAGAAGCTGCCTCAATCATAGCGTGAGAAGGTCCTGCACAGAAGCCTCTTGCATCGGAACCTGTAGCATTCTCCAGTCCTGCAATCTCGGCTACAGCCTTCGCGAAGTTTCCGCCACCTCTCTGGTTTACGTCTCCGCAGGCTTCCTCGGAGCAGTCGATAACATATTCAATGGAAAGCGGGTCTACATTGGAGGACTTTAAGGAGTGAAGAACAGCCAAAACGGAGCTTGCTTTATTCATCAAGTTCTCCAGCATCACTTCTGCAGAAAGGTTAACATCAATGTCATGGGCTCTCTTTACGCATCCTACCAGCTTTCCTTCATAGAAAAGAGGCTCTGCCTCATGAGCGTCCACAAATCCCTTAATCACGGAATTCTCTACACCTTCTTGTACTCTGGCAAGGATTGCTTCTGTGATTACAGGATCCTTAGCAAGCTCTCCCTTGTTTGCTGCTACGAAGTCCTTATCCAGGTAGAAAACCTCAAAGCAGTCACAAGCCTGTGCCAAAAGAAGGAACTCATTCTCCGGCATAATCTCTCCGAAATGACCATAACGGTTGGCATTTTCTACCTTCTTATCGAAATAGGGGAACTCCACCTTGGCAAACTCCTCGGGAGTCTTGTTTCCGATATATACCTGGTTTGGCCAGTAAGCTACACAATCCTCAAAGCTACGAACGTGCTTTCCCATTTCCTTTAAAAATTCACCATCAGGATTTACCAGTCTTTCCTGCACAATTGTGGAGCCGTGCTGCAACATCAAGCCGGGAGTATATGCCAAACAATATCCGGAACCTTTAATGACACTATTCATTTTGATCACCTCATATTTTATTGTTAAGTTTTACAAATTTACCAAAGAAAAGATAGTTCTTTTTCTATTTTTAGTACTTTTTTTGAAAAGAATTTTGAGAAAAAAGGGAGCCCATAAAAAGCTCCCTCGGTTTTAAAGGTACTTGCAATATTCAGAGCGAATACTATTCATTTCGTTGACAATATCGTCTACATCTAAAACCATTTCCATCATACTAACCTGGTCTTCATAAACAGATTCGTCAAACTCTGCCTTCAACTCTGGTTCGCAAACATGATATACCGTGAGTCCAAGCTGGACCCCAGTCAATGGGCCGGCAAAAGTAGGATCTCCTGCTGTAACGGTCTCAGCTGCAAGTCCTGCAGCCTCCCCCTCAGCAGCGCCAAGTACAACAACCAGATTCTCTGGTCCGAACTTATCAGCAAAATCCTTTACTCTCTTTTGATTTTCCAAGTCCATTGCGCCTGCGCTCGTTCAAACGAAGCACTCGGTGGAAGCAAATACTACTTCTCCGCCGGCGGTCTCTACACAAGCCTGAATAGCAGGTCCTGGTACACCGTCACGGTCACCGATGATGATAACTTTTTTACCCTTTAAAATAGCCATCTTTTCTCTCCTTTCTTTAAAGATATGTATCGTAATGACTTTCGTCAAATACGCAAATGAAACGATTTCTTACTGGTTTAAAGCAACATACTTTTCAACCATCTTCTGGATGGACTCTTCTGTTGCATCATCCTTAACCAGCTCTTCCACCTTCTGTCCATCCTTATAGATAGCCATAACGGGAAGTCCTAAAATCTTCTGGCCGATAGCCAATCTTCTAGCCTTTGTAGTATTCAGAGAAGTAAACTTTAACTTTCCCTCATACTTGTCAGCCAAAGAATGTACGAATGGCATAAGAGCAGCACAGGGAACACATCCATCTCCAAAGAAATCTACAAATACATAGCCGGATGCCTTCAGCACTTCCTCTTCGAAGGTATTCTTATCAACCTCTAACATCTTGTCCTCCTTTATTTGTGTTCGTTAATATATTTCTCTGCCTGGGTGGCTGCAATAGCACCATCCGCAGCAGCAGTAACCACTTGTCTAAGACTCTTTACACGTACATCTCCAACGGTGAAAACGCCGGGAATATTGGTGTGCATATCTTCGTCTGTAGGGATATATCCTCTGTCATCCATTTCCAGATTGGTTTCCTGGAAAATCTCTGTAGTAGGAATTCTGCCGATAAATCCGAAAATTCCGAACATTCCGTCCTCTTCACTGGCTTCCAATACCTGTTCTTCTCCGGTAACCACATTCTTCACCTTAATCTTCTGAAGAATATCATCTCCGGACAGCTCTTCTACTACGGTATCCCACATAATATGCAGCTTCTCATTCTGGAAAGCTCTCTCCTGAATAGACTTTGCCGCTCTCAACTCATGTCTTCTGTGAATAAGAGTAACGGAGCTTGCAAACTTTGTCAAATACATAGCCTCTTCCACCGCAGAGTCTCCGCCGCCTACTACAAATACGGGAAGATCCTCGAAGAAGTTGGCATCACAGGTTGCACAGTAGGAAACGCCTTTTCCTAAGAATTCCTTCTCTCCCTTACATCCGATTGGACGTGGATTAGCTCCTGTGGCAATAATCAGAGTCTTACCCTCGTAGGTCTCCTTGGTACCGATGAGTCTTTTAACATCTCCGTCCAATTCTACAGCCTTGATGGTATCATGAGCTCTTTCACAGCCAAAACGCTCTGCCTGCTCAGTCATTCTCTTAATTAGAGAAGGACCGGATTCGCCTTCCACAATCTGTCCGGGATAGTTCTCTATAGAATCGGTAATGGCAATCTGTCCGCCATCCTGTCCCTTCTCCACAATCAAGGTGGAAAGTCTGGCTCTTCCTGCATAAAGACCTGCAGCCAATCCTCCGGGACCTGCTCCCAGAATAAGCACGTCATAAATCTTGGACATGGTTTTTCTCTCCTTTAGATATTAATAATGTATGATTATACAAAACAGACTACGTCTATCTTGTGTGTAGCCGATATGGATGGTCTTTGTTATGGTAACAAAAACAGCTTTTCTTTCTCAATAGCTTTCTCTCTTTTTAGAGATAAAAAAATTCAAAGTACAATAAATAATTGTTATAGTGTTCGGTTTATATTCCTTATAAAAATTTCTTCAGGGCAGGGTCTCTGCCCTGAAGAATGAGTATTACGCAGTGTTTTTACAAAACACAAGCTTACTTGAAAATAGTCTGATCAGAAACTTCTGTGCAAAGAGCCTTTAAGGACTTCTCTACAATCTTTCTTCTCAGAGCCTTCTCCTCTTCCGGTTTCATAGCCGGATTTCCCAGTGGGTGAGGAATAGCGATTGCCGGAACGATACGGTTAGCACCTACTGTCATAGAGATAGGTGTAACTGTACAAATGTGTACTACAGGAATTCCTGTTGCTTCGATACCTTTTACCATTGTTGCACCGCAACGTGTACAGGTTCCTCACGTGCTGGTAAGAATGACCGCATCTACATGGTCTTTCTTAAGTTTTGCACCGATTTCCTCAGCAAACTTCTTAGCAGAAGCTACTGCAGTTCCGTTACCTACTGTGGTATAGAAGTAATCGTAAAGCTTTCCGATCTTTCCTTCCTTCTCTAAATCTCTAAGAACGTCAACAGGTAATACTCTGTCAGCATCCTGATTTGCATAGCTGGGGTCATATCCGCCGTGAGCAGTCTCATAGGTCTCTGCAGTTAAGTCATTTACACCCTTTAAGCTGTACTCACCGTAACGAGTAGCGTTGGAAGACTCAATATGATCCGGATTGCCCTTTGGAACAATACCGCCGGAGGTTACTAAAGCGATGGTAGCCTTAGACATATCCTTGATAGCGGGCATTGGAGCCACACGGTCGAAGGAAGGCATTGGATACTCTGTGGTGAATTCCTTACCGGAAATCTTAGCCAAAAGCATCTCTACCGCACGCTTTGATCCTCTCTTATCCTCGAAGAAGTTTACACGGATTCCCTGTGGGATATATCCTTCTTCCTTGGAGGAACCGATCTTCTCTCCTCTTGCAAGCTTCAAGCCAAGAGGTGCCATCTTCTTCACAGCATCTCTCATACCTGCAGCGCTGTTCTTGGTAGAAACGATATAAATCTTGCTCTTTGCCTCATCAGCACCCGGGTTCTCAATGTACATACCGGTAATAACAGGGATGTGAAGCTCTTCCTGAACTGCTGCCGCAATGGTTGCGCAGGCAAATCCGTAACGGCCGGCGTTAAATGCAGGACCTGCAATGAATAAATCCGGCTTAAGCTCAGCAACCTTCTTTAAAATCTCCGGCTTTACCTTATCGGTATTCTCACCGAAGTAGCTATCTCCGCAAACGATGGTTCCAACGATTTCAGCCTCATCACCGAAAGCCTGCTGAAAAGCAAGTCCCGGTCCCATAGCGCCCTCATGGTACTCCATAGGATAGTCTGCCTTATCCTCTCCACCGACCTGAGCGAAGAACTGGTTAATATATTGAACAACCTTTAATTTCCCATTTTCTTCTCCTTATCTTGCACTCAGCTTGTTAAAGCCAACCTCAGAGGTAGCACCGGTAATAACCTGAATTTCTACTTCCAAGGAACCGTCAGCCTTCACTGTAGTATCACTAGCTCCCGCAATCTTGGTCATGTAATCCAGAGTTCCGATTACCTTATCCAACTTTGGAAGGGTGATAAGCTGGTTAGCATTTCCACCGGTAACTAAAGCATTGGCTGCCACATCCGCATCTGCCAAGGACTGAGACTTTCCGTCTCTTCCTGCGTACTCATCCGTGATGATTACAGTCTTGATTCCCTCAGCCTCAATCTTCTTACAGTTCATGATTAAGTCGGTATCCGGGTTTCCGAATCCTTCCTCAGTGATGATTACCGCATCTAAGTGAAGCATCTTGCAGAGCTTAGCGGTCTGGTTGGAGGAACGCTCTTTATCAGCAAGGTAAACGTTCTCGTTGGTAATGATATGAGCCACAAAGTTAATGGTCTTACCGTGCTCTTCGAAAAGATCCTCTACAACAGGGTTGTTCTCGTGAACATAGCTTGGGTTCTTATCACAAGCGGATACGCAGTTTCCGGAAATGATAGCGCCGTCCATAGACTCTGTCGGATACAGAATGGTGGGAAGAATCTTCTTCGCATCTACGCCGTAAACATAGGTGTCATGAAGCAATCCCTGGGACTGAAGCATCTGCACATATCCAACTCTTGGAAGATCCGGGAATGCCTTAGCGCCTTCCATCAGATCCAAGGTCTCATATACCTTAGTCTCATCAGGAGTAAGCTCTTTAGCCTTCTCTGCAATAAATGCAGCGGTCTTCAAGCCTGCCAAACGAACAGCCTGCTCGTAGTCATGGGACTCTGTTCCCTCTACCGGCTTGCATACACAGGTGAGGTTTACAGTCTTGGAGAATGGAGTATACTCTGCTCCAAGTCCGCACATATCGATAACACCCTCCTGGAAACCAACGATAGGTCCTGCAGTAATTACTGCCATTCCCTTTAAGCAATAGGTCTTTCCGGATCCTACGGTATCTACAGGAGCAACCACTCCGGGGAATACGCCGCCCTTTCCTTCTACCTTTACTCTTGGCTCAATCACATCCTTAACCGGTGTGATACGAACGGATTCACCAGGTCTTGCCACATCAAATTCCACTTCTTTAATCTTCTCTTCTGACAGAAAAACTTCGCTCAGTTCTTTCTTGGATACATAGAGAACGTGGTCTTTGATTTCTGTTTTCTCGGCAAACTGGATGTCATTAATGAAAATCTTACCTAATTCCAGCTTCACTTTCATTTCCTCCTTTTAAGTATGATTCATAAAAAGCGCCAAGCACAATGCCTAACTGCTCCTTTATGTCCTTAATGTAACACTAGGGACTCTAGACCGCTGTCCAGCAGGGTCCAGTCCAAGGTCTGGAAATCCTTCTGTACCTTTTCCTCGTGAATTCGTTCATTTTCTTCGAACTTCTCACAGGTATTCAAGGCATACTCGATCAAATCCAGGGACTTCATATCAAATCCTTCCTCCGGTGTCTTGTCCAGAAGTACGGATTCGTAGGGAGTTTCATTGGGTTTAATGGAGCCATCCAAAGGATGGGTCAGAATCTTTCCTCCCATATGTACCATATCCCGTACCGCCTTAAGGGTATCCATGAAGGAAATCTCCTTGTAGTCAATCTCTATCTTCACGCTTGGATATTTCTTCGGTACATTTTCCTTCACCAAAGGGTTATTGGTAACAATCACTAAGGTTCTCATTACACTTCTCCTTTCTAAGAACACAAAACAGGGGAACGAGAATATTCTCGCATCCCCTGTTTCATTAGATTCAGAGTCCCCAACATATTCATCCTTTTACCTGAAAGATTCATTGTTTTTCAACAACTTGCCTCTTCGGTGGCTTTCGCGCTCTCTGAACATGCCTTATTTATGGTGCTTGTCAGCATTTTAACAACGCTTGTAGAGTTTTTCAACAAAATTTGTTTATATATTGTTTTTATTCTATAAGTATTTTCTACAAAAATAATTTTTTTATATTATCAAAAAGATTTTTTTATATTGATGAATTCATATTTCAAAAATATTTATTTAGCACATTTTTGCAAAAAAATCTATAAAAAAATTATATTCTTATCCATAGTAAGTTTCTATAAGTCCAAAGCTTTATGGAATTGTCCAATTTCACAAAAGAAGATCTCCAAGGTATAATCAAATCACCCTAGACGAAAGTCTGAAATAGCCATAACAAATACACAAGAAAAAAAGTGCTGCTCGGCAGCACTTTTTTTTCTTCTACTATTTAAGGAATAGAATTAGAAAAAAAGGATTATTCATCCTATATTTCTTTTATTTTTTCACATGCTCTTTCACTACACGGAATAGAGCAAGTAGAGCCAGGACATTCGGAATAACCATCAGACCATTAAAGAAGTCTGCCATATCCCAAACCAAGTCCACTCTTAATGTAGTTCCTATGATAATGCAAGCTACAACAATCAGGGAATAAAGAGTTACTGCCTTCTTTCCGAAGAGGTACTGTACATTTACCGCTCCGAAGAAATGCCATCCCAAAACAGTGGAGAAAGCAAAGAAGAACAGACAAATGGCTACAAAGAAATGTCCAAAATTACCGAAGCCCGCTACAAAGGCTCTCTGGGTTAAAGCAATACCGGTATACAGAGGCTTCTGGGTTGCAGGATCCAACTGTCCATAGATACCGCTGGTTAAAATAACGAATACCGTAAAATTCAAAACAACAAAGGTATCAATAAATACGGAAACCATTGCGCAAAGCCCCTGATCATCCGGGCACTTCGCCTTTGCTCTGGCATGAGCATGAGGAGTGGATCCCATTCCTGCTTCGTTAGAGAAGAGTCCTCTTGCAACACCGAAACGAATAGCTTTGCGAACGGTGATACCAAGTGCCGCACCGGTTACTGCCTGAGGATTAAATGCACCGATAAAGATAGATGCCAGCGCTCCCGGCAAAGCGGTGATATGCATAAGGATAAAGACTACTGCGCCCAGAATATATACGCCTGCCATAAGCGGAACAATTTTCTCCAGTACAGCTGCCAGTCTCTTGGTTCCGCCAAGAAAGATGAAGGCTGCAATCGCTGCAACAAAGACACCGATGGCCATAGTAGGAACTTCAAGATTCATAATATGGAAAACTTCCTGGAATGCTGCACCGATAGAGTTGGACTGTACCATATTTCCCATAAAGCCTAAAGCCAAGATGATAAATACCGCAAAGAGTCCGGCCAAAACCTTACCAAGGGCACCGGAAAATGCAGCCTTAATGTAATATACAGGACCTCCGGTTACATCGCCATCCTTCTCTTCTTTATACACCTAAGCTAATACAGCCTCGCCATAGATGGTTGCCATTCCGAAAAAAGCGGATACCCACATCCAAAAAATTGCACCCGGACCTCCACTGACAATCGCTGTAGCCGCACCGGCCAGATTACCGGTTCCTACCTGTGCCGCAATGGCTGTTGCAATGGCCTGGAAGGGAGACATCTCTCCTTTTTCATGCTTTTCGCCCTTTAGGGAAAAGTGTCCGAAAACCAGCTTAAATCCTTCTCCAAGGCGTCTTAGCTGAATAAAACGCAGGCGAATCGTGTAGTAGATTCCGGTTCCACACAGCAGGAAAATCAGCAGAAAGCTCCAAAGGAACGTATTCCCTTTTCCAATAAAATCCTGTAAAACACTCATGGCTTTTCTCCTTTTCATTAAAGAAAAATGTTTGATTGTGAATATTTTATCCAGAATTATGCTCTATAGCAATTTTTTTCGACTTTATATAGTAAATTTCTATATACATAGTCTGATTTGCTGAATTTTTCCTGCTATTTTGTATAGTTTTTAAAGCTTTCCAAAATTTTAAACAACTATCTCCCATGCAGTTTGGCAAGAACTCAATCACTACCACCCGTCAAACGGGTGGTTTGCTCTCGAGCTATAAGCCCCTGCTACTGGCCAGCGTCTAAAGGCGCTGGCTTTCATTTTGGGCTATGGGAAGTTTGCTTTGCACCTTCCCACAGCTCCATTCAAGCCATATTGCGTTTGACTCGTCGCTACCCCATAAAGGGGTATTGGTACTACTGCACTTTAACCCTTAAAAGGGTCTTCATATTCTTTAACACTTAGTTTATCCAAAGCTATATCGTGTTTTTCTTGATCTTGGATATACTTTTTTATTGTGGCTTCATTTAAACCTACTGTACTGACATAATAGCCTTCGGCCCAGAAATGTCTGTTCCCAAATTTGTATTTAAGATTTGCGTGTTTATCAAATATCATCAAGGCACTTTTTCCCTTTAAATAGCCCATAAAAGAAGAAACACTAATCTTAGGTGGAATACTAACCAGAATGTGTACATGGTCCGGCATTAAATGCCCTTCTATAATCTCCACTCCTTTAAAGGCGCAGAGTTGCTTGATAATATCCCGAATATCTGACTTATATTGATAATATATTATTTTTCGCCTATACTTCGGTGTGAAGACGATATGATATTTACACATCCATTTCGTATGTGCTAATGCATATTCTTTCTTCGCCATAAAATCACCTTCCTTTTCTGCAATATAGCTTGAACAACTTTATTGTATTAGGAAAGGTGATTTTTGTATAACAAGTGTTTCCCACCCGCATAGCGGGTGGTTTTTTGTATCAGAGCTAACATTTTTCAAATGTCAGCTCCGATACTGGCTAAAGTCCATTAACGAGATATCGCACGCTTTGCGAGCGATACTCGTTATGAATAAAAAGAAGCCATAAAGAATCAAAATCGTTAGCACTACATTATTTTGATTCTTTACAGCTCTTATTCGTCTTATTACGCCAAAAAATCTTTTTCCTTTATAAATTTCAAAAGCACTTCTCCCAGAATAATCTGCCCTTCCGGAAGTAGATGCACCCGATCCGGAAAGCGGGGAAGGGCTAAATCAAAGGGACTAAAGCATAGTATTCCTTCTTCCTTGCAAAAGGCCTTTAGGGAAGCATCCCATTTTCCGTCCAAGGTAGAAAAGGCTTCATAAGAACGATCTCCGGGAAAGGACAGAGAGGGAGGGGCAATATACAGGATATGTTCCTTCGGGAAGGGAATTCCGTAGCAAGGACAGTCCTCAAAAAATTCTGCAAGCCTTTTGATAACCCTTTCTCCATCAGGTCTTCCAAAGCTTAAGTAATCGTTGATTCCCAGAAAAAGAATCATTCTATCTTCAGGTCCAAAACCCTCGCAGGCTTTCTTCAAGTCCTCCCACTCAAAGGGAAGCTCCGGAATGCATCGCCCCACCTTTGCTTCCACCAGAAGGGAATAGTCGGGGAACGCCTGTTCCAAGGCATAATAATACCGTTCTTCCAAGGGCAAACGCAGGTCCTGATGCTTCTCATTGGGAAGATAGCCGTAGCTGATAGAATCTCCGTAAATCAATAGTTTTTTCACCTTGTGCTCCCTTCTTATTTTGCAGCGGGCCCCGCCACACGCTCCGATTCTCCGGAAACCTTTTTCGTGATTTTTTCCCGGTCAAAATACTGAATCATGGCTTTTGCACATTTTCTGCTGGTGGAAAAAGCATCCTTAAGGGTGGCAATGCCCAGGACTTCTTCCTTTTCAAAATATTCCAATACCCAAGCCTTAACCTTCTCCAAATCCTGTGAAAGAATCAAAAGTTCAGGGTCCTCTCCCACCTTCACCACTCTTCCTTCCACTACGGTATTCTGCAAAATATCCTGAAAATCTTCTTCCTTGGCCTTTCCTCTTTCCAGCTCTTCCAATTTTAAGAGCTGATAGCCGGCATTTTCCAGAGTCGTTAAAATAGATTTTTCTATACTTTGATAATTTGCATCTTTAAAATCCTCTTGGGAAGAAAGATAGAGCAGATCTCCCTTACTTTGCAGCTCGGGCAGGAGAGAAAGCAGGGCATCAAAGACCTTGGCATTGCCCTTTTTCCATAGCTTTCCCGTAATTCCGCCTTTGCCATGCCGATACGATAGGGATGGGCTTTTCGGAATTTTTCCAGCTCTTCCTTGAATTTACTCTCCCAATAAAATTTATTGTCTCCATGCAGATAAACTGTTCCCTGCTGTAAACTGAGCTCCCAAAGCTTTTCGCCGGCACACAGCTCCTCCACAAGGGGAAGCAGCTCCTCATTTTCCAAAGAAAGGTCTTTTCCCGCCTCTTTTAGGCTTGCACCAAATTTTGCTTCCAGGAAATAAGTCTCCAAAGTCTCCTCTAAAGAGCCCTCTTCCTTTCGTCTTAAGGCATCAATTTCCTCTTCCCGGAAACGTTTTTTCTTCTTGGCATTGGCCTCCAAAACGGTTCCTCCGCCAATGGTTTCCACAGGACTGTAAAACCGAAGAAGAAAGGGATCCCCTTTGGCAAAAACCATTTCCTGCTCTAAAAGAATCTGACAGTATCCCTCTTCTCCTGCCTCAAGCTCCTCTTTGTCCAGAAGAATAATACGACAAAGCAGCTCCGCGGTGCCGGTCAGAAAATGCAGTCTCTCTCTGTTTTTAATGGTTCTTTGTGAGGAGGGGAGAATGCGCACCTTGGCATCCAAAAGCTTGGTATTTTCAAAGCTGTTTTCCCGTGCCAGTACTGCGCCCTTCTTAATATCGCCCTTCTTTAATCCTGTAAGGTTCAAGGCCACTCTCTGTCCTGCCACCGCCTGCTCCGCATCCTGTTCATGAACCTGGATATTTCGGATGCGCACCGGAAGACGCTTAGGATAAATCTCCACCGCATCCCCCTTTGTCAAAGTTCCGGAAATCAACGTGCCGGTAACAATGGTTCCCAAGCCCTGCAGGCTGAATACCCTGTCAATGGGGAGTCTTGGAAGTCCGCTGGGACTTTTTTCCGGAAGGGTTTTCACCATTTCCAAAATAGCATCCTTGCAGCCATCAATTCCCGCACCAGTTTTCGTGGATACCTCCACAATCTTAGCCTTCTCCAGCATAGTGCCCCGGAATTCCTCCCGAATATCCTCCTTTACCATGGAAATCCAGTCTTCATCCACCAAATCGCATTTGGTCAGTACCACAATACAGTTCTCAATGCCAAGCAGAGAAAGGATGTCCAAATGCTCTCTGGTCTGGGGCATGATGCCCTCATCCGCCGCCACCACCAGGAGCACCATATCCATACCGCAAACCCCGGAAACCATCTGCTGAATAAATTTCTCATGTCCCGGTACATCAATGACGCCGCAGCGGGTACCGTCCTTTAAGTCAAACCAGGTAAAGCCCAGCTCAATGGTAATTCCCCGATCCTGTTCTTCCTTTAAGCGATCCGTCTCTCTTCCGGTTAAAGCACGGATAAGAGATGTTTTACCATGGTCGATATGTCCGGCAGTTCCGATAATGATATGTTTCATGAAGTCCTCCAAAGCAAGTATTTACAGGCTCCCCTTCTTTTTGGCATAAAGGATGACCTGGGCGATGATACTGATCACAAACAAAAGCAAAGAAAGCATCTGACTAACCGCAATGCCGGTTCCGAAGAACATCAGGGAATCCGCCCGAAGTCCTTCAATAAAGAAGCGTCCAAAGCCGTAAAGCATTAAGTAAAAGAGGAAAATCTGTCCGTCGTAGTTCTTTCTTTTCGAGTAGTTATAAAGAAAGACAAAAACACAGAGATTCCACATACTCTCATAGAAAAATGTGGGATGCACCTGAATATAGGATACGCCGGAAATATACTGCAAATTCGAGAGCACATCGCTGTTCAGCATCCCCGGATTCACGATACTTTCCTTAATCCGCATGGCAAGCAGGGAATTTGTATATCCTCCAAAGGCCTCCGCATTGAAGAAATTGCCCCAACGACCGATGGCCTGCCCCAAAATCAATCCGATAGCACCGGAATCCGCCATGGGCAGAAAGTTCAGCTTTCTTTTCTTACAAAGCCTATACAGGTGGCAATCGCCGCCAGTACGCCGCCGTAAATCGCCAATCCTCCCTGTCGAATATTGGGAATTTCCAGCAAATGCTTGGAATAATATTCCCACTCGAAAATCACATAGTAGAGCCTGGCGCCGATGACTCCCAGAACAATTACAATCAAGGCAAAATCCTGAATATCCTCCACCTTGTGGCCATGCTTGGCATAATCCCTTGATGCCACCGACATACCCAGAAGCATTCCGATTCCGATAATGATGCCATAGAAAGCTATAGAAAAACCAAAAACCGAGATACTGTTCTGTAATTTTTCAATGCCGATTCCCAGGTGGGGAAAATATAAATCATAGTTTTCCATTCTCTGTCCTTTCCTTCTATGATAAGAGCCCTATCTTCCGACACTTTCATTCTCTAAATAGCGGTTCATAGACTTGCCGATATCTACGCTATCCCTTCGCTTTCTTAGCCGAAAAAGCTTAATCTTCCAGAAGCTTTAAGAACTCTTCCTCCGTTATAATCGGAATTCCCAGCTCCTTGGCCTTCTTATTCTTACTGCTTCCGGAAGTACTGTCATTGTTGATTAAGTAGTCCGTGTTTTGAGACACGGAGGAACTGCTCTGTCCTCCGGCTTTTCGGATTTCCTCCTCTAAAGCCTTTCGATTGGGAAAATGATGAACAGAGCCGGTAATCACGAAATGCTTTCCGCTGATTCCGCTTTTTTCCTCTTTCTCTTCCTTTTCCAAATGCAAAATCGATAAGAGTTCTAAAACAATCCGACGATTATCTTCCTTTTGAAAATACTCTACAATACTATCCGCCAATACCTGCCCAATGCCCTTCACCTGAAGAATTTCTTCCTTTGTGGCATCCATCAGCCTGTAGGGATCCTGAGAAAAGGCCTCTGCCAACATTCTGCCGTTGCTGACACCGATTCCCTCTATCCCCAGGCCATAAAGAAGTCTGCCCAGATTGGAGGTCTTAGCCTTCTCAACATTTTCCTGAATTTTCTCAAAGGACTTTAGACCAAAGCCCTCCATGCCGATGATTTCTTCCTTATGCTTTTCCAAGGAGAAAAGATCCGGGAATTCTTGAATAAAGCCTCTACCCAGCCATTTTTCCAAGGTCATCTCGGAAAGCCCCTCAATATTCAGAGCATCTCTACTGGTAAAAAGAGCAAACTGCTTAATTCGCTTTGCCGGACAATGGGGATTGGTGCAGTAGAGCATCTTGGTTTCCCGATCCTTAACAATCTTGGTTTCACCCTGACAGGCAGGACAGTGCTTGGGAATCTCCAAATTCCCGGACTTTGTTTTATTTTCCCCGATCTGGGGGATAATCATATTTGCCTTATAAACCGTGATTTCATCTCCGATGCCAAGGGCCAAATCCTCGCAATAGGTGATATTGTGAAGGCTGGCTCTGCTGACCACGGTGCCCTCCAGCTCCACCGGCGTAAAAATCGCCACAGGGTTAATTAAGCCCGTTCTACTGGGAGACCATTCCACGGAAAGTAGCTTTGTGCTCTCCTCCTCATCCTGCCACTTGAAGGCAATGGCATTCCGGGGAAACTTCGCGGTTCTTCCCAAAGTTTCTCCATAGGCGATATCGTTGTATAAAAGTACCAGTCCATCGGAGGGGAAGTCATTTTTCGGCATCAGCTTGGAAAATTCCGCCACCGCCTCTTGGATATTTTCGGCATTCACCATTTTTCGATGTACCACGGAAAAGCCCTGCTTTTCCAGGAAACGGAACTCTTCCTCATGCTGGTTGTGAAAATCCGGAGTTTTTCCCTCTTCCTCCGCATGGACCAGGCTAAACAAAGAAATCTGCACCCTTCTTTCCTTCGTCACCTTCGGGTCCAGCTGACGAACGGAACCGGAGCAAAGATTTCTGGGGTTTTTGTATTTGGCGCCCTCCTCCGGAAGCTCTTCATTGATTCTTTCAAAATCGGAATAGGAAATAAAGGCCTCCCCCCGAACCACAAGATGTCCCTTAAAAGGAATCTGCAAAGGCAGGTTTTGGAAGGTCTTGGCATTTTCCGTAACCAGCTCTCCCACGATACCGTTTCCTCTGGTTACCGCCTTTACAAGCTTTCCCTCCTGATAATGCAAAACGATGGTTAATCCGTCCAATTTCCAGGAGAGGATTCCCTCCTGTCCCTGCAAAAAGCTTTGCAGATCCTCTACAGACTTGGTTTTATCCAAAGAAAGCATAGGTGTTTCATGGGTTTCCTTGGGGAGAGCGGTAGCCACCGCATAGCCTACATTTTGGCTGGGGCTTCCGGAAAGCACCACTCCGCTCTCCTTCTCCAAACTCAGCAAGGTATCATAGGCCTTATCGTACTCTAAGTTGGAGACAATCTCTCTTCCCTCCAGATAATAGGCCTTAGCCGCCTCATTCAAAAAGGAAATCAGCTCCTTCATTTTGGCTATGCTGTCCTGCTTACCGGCTTCTTGCACGCCGCTATTTTCTTCTATCTTGCTATTTTCTTCTATCTTGCTATTTTCTTCTATCTTGCTATTCTCTTGACTCCCCATACTATCCTCTTACTTCCAAGCTATCTTCCTTTGTGCTGCGGGCTATCCCTCAAAAAAACTCTAAGTCTTCTCTTTGATTTCGAAATATTCTCCGGGTCTCATTTTTTTCCCAGCTCTATATTCATCACCCGAATGCGTTTTTAAGCGAGTCACCTCATAGCCAAGAGCTTCACACATTCTTCGAATCTGGCGATTTAAGCCCTCGGTTAAGACAATGTGAAACTGCTTCCGCTGGATCTCCTTGGGCAGCTTCGGATCCTGCCAAAGCACTGCCCGTCTGGTGGTTCTTTCCAGCTCCGGAAGGTAAACTCCGGAGGACATTTCCTGTAAAAATTCCTTAGTAATCGGCTTATCCACAGAAACAATATATTCTTTTTCCTTATAGCCGCTGGCTTTATTGATTTGATTCACCAGATCTCCCTGATTGGTCAAAAGCAGTAAGCCTTCAGAGTCCTTATCCAGGCGACCGATCGGATAGATTCTTTCCTTATAACCGATGGCCTCGATGACATTTTTCCCTCTGTCCTTCTCTCCGGTGGTACAGATAATGCCTCTTGGCTTGTAGTATTTCAAGAGTACCGGCTTGGGCTTTTCCTTCTTATGGCCTTTTCCGGAAATAAGTTTTCCGCCTAAAAGAATCTCCTCTTTTCCCATGATTTCCATGCCAAGGCTTGCTTTCTCTCCGTTTACCAAAAGCTTGCCTTCGGAAATATAACGGTCCGCCTCTCTTCTGGAACAAATTCCCATGGCACTGAGCCACTTATTGATACGCATTCTTCCCCCTTATTCCTAATGAATAAACATGGCATCCCCAAAACTGAAGAAACGGTACTTTTCCTTAACCGCCTCTTCATAGGCATGCAAGATTTTCTCCCTGCTGGACAATGCGGAAACCAGCATAAGAAGGGTGGATTCCGGCAAATGGAAGTTGGTAATCAAGGCATCCATCACCTTAAATTCAAATCCCGGATAAATGAAAATGTCAGTCCAGCCGGACTTGGCTTCTATCTTCCCGCTTTCTCTTGCTGCAGACTCCAGTGCTCTACAGGAGGTGGTTCCGGTACAGATTACCCTTCCTCCTCTTTTCTTGCAGGCTTCTATCTTCTCCGCAACCTCTTGGGAAACGGAATAATATTCGGAATGCATGTGATGTTTCTCCACTTCCTCCATTTTCACCGGCCGGAAGGTACCAAGACCTACATGGAGGGTGATACGAAGAATCTCAACCCCCTTGGCCTCACACTGCTCCAGTAATTCTTTGGTCCAATGCAGTCCCGCCGTAGGAGCCGCCGCGGAGCCCTCTTCCTTGGCATAGACAGTATTGTAACGGGTTCTGTCCTCTAATTTATGGGTAATATAAGGGGGAAGAGGCATCTCTCCCAACTTGTCCAATACCTCTTCAAAAATTCCGCTGAATTCAAAGCGAATCAGCCGGTTTCCCTCTTCTAAAATATCTACAATTTCCGCCTTCAGTCTTCCATCCCCAAAGGAAATTCTTGCGCCGGGCTTTAGCTTTTTTCCGGGCTTGACCAGACACTCCCAGTGCTCTTTATCTTTCCGATGCAATAAAAGCACCTCCACCTGTGCCCCGGTATCTTCCTTCACCCCGTATAATCTTGCCGGAATCACCTTGGTTTCATTTAAGACCAAACAATCTCCCGGATTCAAATAGTCCAGAATGTCATAAAAATGCTTATGCTCGATTTCTCCCGTTTCCTTATCTAAAAGCATAAGTCGAGAGGAGGAGCGATTCAGCAGCGGATCCTGCGCAATCAATTCCTCCGGTAAATCATAATAAAAGTCCTTGGTATTCATGGAATTCCCTTCTGTAACTCTATCTTCTATACGTTACCGGATAGTAATACTTTATCTATACCATTTCTTTGGATAAAGACTATATCTGCCAGGTCATCTATCCGTTACCGGCAGTCGTACTTTCTGTAGCTCCTTCTGAGGTTGTTGTAGCAGTTGTTTCCGCACCGGCATCCGCTAAAGTATCTCCGCCGGCATTTTCTGCCGATGGCGGGTTTTCAGAAGCTGAAGAATTGGCTTCCCCGCCGGGAGACAGGGAAACACTGCCATCGGATTCTGTAACTGCAGCCGGCCCATCATCATTTACCTCTAAAAGAGATACCTCGGAATCAATGGAGGCCTGATCCTGGGTATAGATTCTTCCGGTCTGGAAGGCATCATAAAGAACAGCCAGTCGAGAATCTGAAGACAGAGCCTCTAAAAGCTGAGAATCCACCGCATTGATTAAATCCTGCACATTGGCATGGGAGGCGATATAGGCGTGGATAAATTTTGTTTGCTCCGGGGTTTTATTTTCTACCAGTTCAAAGGAATTCTGATCGTTTACCCGCATATAGCAGTACATCAAAGCCGGTGCCGGCGTTTTCGCCCTACGAAAATGTACCTGATACTGCAGGAAAATAAGCTTTTCATTTTTCCCTATACCCGGCACCGCGTAGGTTTTTATATTGTCATAGGCTTCAATGTATCCGGCTTGGGTTTTCAGCTGCTTTTGTAACCTTTCTCTTTGCTCCTTGCTTTGATTTTCCACACCGCTAAGACGATAGAGGGTATCCACATCCGCAGCAAGTTTCGCCTGAAAATACTCCTGAAAAAATTTCTCCAATACATCATCATTGTATTCTGCTAAAGTCTGATCCGTATCTTCTTCCACATCCGAAGAACTGACAATGTTGGAAGCGCTGGCCTTCAGCTTTGGCTTCTCCTGATAGGGTGAAGCGCCAAAGCCCAATGCTTCCAATATCTTAATCAGCACGATTAAGACCAACACAATAATCGGTATCAGAAAAAAAGGATTGCTCATGAAAATCCCTTCTCTTTTTCTGAATCTTATGAAGTTTTCTTTGTCGTTGATTTCTTTTCTTTAAAATAATCTTTTCTCGACTTTTTTTCGACAACATTTTCTTTACATCATCTAAATTATCAAGATTTTTTCCCATATTTTTTGTCCTATCTTTGTTCAGTTTAACTTTTCCATCATAACGCACTTTAGGTAAAAAATACAGCAAAAAAGCGTGTTCCTTTCGAAACACGCTTTTCTTAAAGATTCGTTTAGGGATTCTTTCTAATTACTCAAGAATCTTAACAACTCTTCCGGATCCTACAGTTCTTCCACCCTCACGGATAGCGAAACGAAGTCCCTCTTCCATAGCGATTGGGTGAATAAGATCTACTTCCATCTCAGTGTTATCACCGGGCATAACCATCTCTACGCCGTCTGGCAGCATGCAGATACCGGTTACGTCAGTGGTTCTGAAATAGAACTGAGGACGGTAGTTGGTGAAGAAAGGAGTATGACGTCCACCTTCATCCTTTGTTAATACGTAAACCTGAGCGGTAAACTTCTTGTGGCACTTTACAGAACCCGGCTTACAGATAACCTGACCTCTTTCGATCTGGTCACGGTTGATACCACGGAGAAGAAGACCAACGTTATCTCCTGCCATAGCCTCATCAAGCTGCTTACGGAACATCTCGATACCGGTGATAACGGACTTCTGAGTCTCCTCGTTGATTCCAACGATTTCAACTTCATCAGATACGTGAAGAACTCCACGCTCTACTCTACCGGTAGCAACAGTTCCACGTCCTGTGATGGTGAAGATATCCTCAACAGGCATAAGGAAAGGCTTATCAGTCTCACGAGCTGGCTCTGGGATATAGCTGTCTACAGCATCCATAAGTTCCATGATCTTATCGCCCCACTCGGACTTCGGATCTTCAAGAGCCTTTAATGCGGAGCCCTTGATTACAGGGATGTCATCTCCAGGGAACTCATACTCGGAAAGAAGCTCTCTAACTTCCATCTCTACAAGCTCAAGAAGCTCTGGATCGTCAACCATGTCACACTTGTTCAGGAATACAACGATAGCAGGAACACCTACCTGACGTGCAAGAAGGATGTGCTCTCTTGTCTGCGCCATAACACCGTCGGTAGCAGCCACTACGAGGATAGCTCCATCCATCTGAGCAGCACCGGTGATCATGTTCTTAACATAGTCGGCGTGTCCCGGGCAGTCAACGTGAGCATAGTGTCTCTTCTCTGTCTCGTACTCAACGTGAGAGGTGTTGATGGTGATTCCTCTTTCTCTCTCTTCCGGAGCCTTATCGATGTTAGCGAAGTCTGTTGCTGTGTTACCAGCTACACGGTCTGCTAAAACCTTGGTAATAGCAGCTGTAAGAGTTGTCTTACCGTGGTCTACGTGTCCGATAGTTCCGATGTTACAGTGTGGTTTGGTTCGCTCAAAATGCGCCTTTGCCATTTCAATACCCTCCTAATAAATGTAATACAACGAAAATCATGCCAAGCACCAACGCATGCATAGCATGCGAATTGCAGTACATCCCAAGTTCGTCCGAAAAAGAACCCAGTGACCATGATTTTATCATTAGTTTTCCTTGAAAGCAAGCCTTTTTCTGCAGTCTGAAGAGCCACAGAAAAGGCCTGTTAAATCTTCTTTTTTCTATCCCATAGTTAAGTTTTTTCTAAGGGATATGCGATTATAATCGACTTATTCGATTCGTGTCCGATTACTTCTTAGCACTGGAAAGAACCTTTTCCTGAACGTTCTTAGGACACTTCTCATACTTCTCGAAGAACATGGAGTAGTTTGCTCTACCCTGTGTCTTGGAACGAAGGTCTGTTGCATATCCGAACATCTCTGCCAATGGAACGAAGGCATTAACCTGCTTTCCGGAAGGGATATCTTCCATGCTCTCGATTCTACCACGACGAGAGTTTACGTCTCCGATTACGTTACCCATATATTCTTCCGGTGTAGTAATCTCCACCTTCATGATAGGCTCTAAAGGATTGGATCAGCCTTCTGCATAGCGTTCTTGAAGGCAATGGATCCTGCAAACTCGAAGGCACGCTCGTTAGAGTCGACCTCGTGGTAAGATCCGTCGTAAACGTTTGCACTAACACCCAATACAGGGAATCCTGCAAGTACTCCGGAGTTGGCAGCTTCACGAATACCCTTCTCGATTGCAGGGATGTATTCCTTAGGAATAGATCCACCCACAACGGTAGACTGGAACTTGAAGAGCTCTTCTCCATTCGGATCCATAGGCTCGAACTTAACCTTACAGTGTCCGTACATACCGGAACCGCCGGACTGGTGAATGTACTTTCCTTCCACATCAACAGGCTTTGTGAAAGTCTCTTTGTAAGCAACCTCGGGAGCACCAACGTTTGCCTCTACCTTAAACTCACGAAGCAGACGGTCTACGATAATCTCAAGGTGCAACTCTCCCATTCCGGAGATGATGGTCTGTCCTGTTTCCTCGTTGGTTCTAACACGGAAGGTAGGATCTTCTTCAGCAAGCTTGCCAAAGCCTCACCCATCTTACCCTGAGAAGCCTTAGTCTTAGGCTCGATAGCTACAGAGATAACAGGCTCCGGGAATTCCATGGACTCGAGGATGATGGGGTGCTGCTCATCACAAATGGTATCTCCTGTGGAAGTAAGCTTAAATCCTACTGCCGCAGCGATATCTCCGGAGAATACCTCATCCAACTCGTTTCTCTTGTTTGCATGCATCTGTAGCAAACGTCCAACTCTTTCCTTCTTTTCCTTTGTGGAGTTCAGAACATAAGAACCGGTCTTTAATGTTCCGGAATACACACGGAAATATGCTAACTTACCAACGAAGGGGTCAGTCATAATCTTGAAGGCAAGAGCAGCGAAAGGTGCATTGTCGGAAGAAGGTCTGCTGTCAGGCTCTCCATCCAAATCGGTTCCCTGAATATCGGGAATGTCTGTAGGTGCAGGTAAGAAATCAATAACCGCATCCAAAGCTTCTGCACACCCTTGTTACGATAAGCAGTACCGCAAAGACAAGGAATAGCCTGTCCTGCAATGGTACCCTTACGAAGGGCTGCCTTTAATTCCTGCTCAGTCGGAATCTCTCCCTCAAGGTATTTCTCCATAAGGTCGTCATCCAACTCGGAAATCTGCTCTACCAGCTTCTCACGATATTCCTCAGCCAAGTCCTTGAACTCTTCAGGAACATCTGTGATTTCGATATCTTCACCCTTGTCATCCTTATAGAAGTAAGCTCTCATCTCGAAGAGGTCGATTACTCCTTTGAAGGTGTCTTCTCTTCCCATCGGAACCTGGGTAATGATACAGTTCTTACCCAAACGGTCTACGATAGTCTGTACAGAGTGGAAGAAATCCGCTCCTACAACGTCCATCTTATTGATGAACGCCATACGGGGTACATTGTAGGTATCTGCCTGACGCCATACATTCTCAGACTGAGGCTCTACACCGCTCTTTGCGTCAAATACACCTACTGCGCCGTCTAAAACACGAAGAGAACGCTCAACCTCTACGGTAAAGTCTACGTGTCCCGGGGTGTCAATAAGGTTGATTCTATATTCCGGTGCTCCGGGGATCTTCTTGTGCTCCTTCTCAGGAATCCAGTGGCAAGTGGTCGCAGCGGAGGTGATGGTGATACCTCTCTCCTGCTCCTGCTCCATCCAGTCCATGGTAGCACTACCTTCGTGGGTTTCTCCAATCTTGTGGTTTACACCGGTGTAATAGAGGATACGCTCGGAAAGTGTTGTTTTACCGGCGTCAATATGCGCCATGATACCAATATTTCTTGTGTGTTCAAGGGAATACTGTCTTTCAGCCAATGTCTTTCCTCCTATTAGAATCTGTAATGAGCAAATGCCTTATTGGCCTCAGCCATTCTATGCATCTCCTCTTTACGCTTTACTGCAGCACCTGTGTTGTTGGCTGCATCCATAATTTCATTTGCTAATCTTTCTGCCTGAGTCTTCTCAGAACGCTTTCTGGAAAACTCTGTAAGCCATCTTAATGCCAAGGTCTGGCGTCTCTCAGGCTTTACTTCCATTGGTACCTGGTATGTGGCACCACCAACTCTCTTTGCCTTTACCTCAAGTACAGGCATGATGTTGTTCATTGCTTCTTCAAATACTTCTACAGCATCCTTCTCTGCCTTAGCGGCAACCTTCTCGAATGCTCCATAAACGATCTTCTGTGCAACACCCTTCTTACCATCTAACATGATGGAGTTTACAAGCTTAGTTACAATCTTGGAATTGTAAATTGGGTCTGCCAGTACATCTCTGTGTAGCGTATGTCCTTTACGTGGCACGTTACTTCCCTCCTTAAATACTGGATTTAGATCAACGGTACTCTCTTAGGAAAATGTTTTTCCCATCTTCTTTGAGTTCATGCGGAAATGGACACAGGCTTATCTATCTTTGTGACCAAATTTTCCGTCATAACCATGTCTAAATGAAACTACGATTTCGGCTTAAGCCTTCTTTGCCTTAGGTCTCTTTGCGCCGTACTTGGAACGAGCCTGCATACGATTTGCAACGCCTGCAGTATCCAAAGTACCACGAATGATGTGATAACGTGTACCGGGAAGATCCTTAACACGGCCACCACGAATCATAACAACAGAGTGCTCCTGAAGGTTGTGTCCTTCTCCGGGAATGTAGGATGTTACTTCGATTCCGTTGGAAAGACGTACTCTGGCGATCTTACGAAGAGCAGAGTTCGGCTTCTTCGGTGTTGCAGTCTTTACGGCTGTACAAACACCTCTCTTTTGTGGAGCGCTGTTCGTAGTTGCTCTCTTCTGTAAAGAGTTGAACCCTTTCTGAAGAGCAGGGGCAGTGGACTTTTTCTTACTGGTCTCTCTACCCTTTCTAACGAGCTGGTTAAATGTTGGCATTTTGGTCTCCTTTCATAATAGTTTTGCTCCCTTTATGTGACCACCTTGCGAAAGGCATGCATAAAGAAAGGCGCGAGAAAACTCACGCTCAACAAATATAAGCTTGGGGCAAAGAAAAGTCAAGAAAAATCATGGCTTTTTTCAAGGGAAAAATCGTTCCTGAAAATGGAACAAAACAGATGCCTCTCCTCTCTTTACGCTCCCCTCCATTTCCACTTTTGATATCACATTTTCTTTCTATTTTTATGGGTTTTGTATAATTTTAACGCATCGTATCCTTTCACTATTCACAAATCCACACTTCTTATCTCTTTAAGGCCTTGTCATTATTATAATTATTATAAATATTAGCAATTAATTATTTTACAGTTCATGGATATTGACTGGCTTTTGCTCTTGTGATAGTTTAATCTCGTTTCTTAATGGTTAGATTTAACTAACTTTATTTTCGCATAAATAAAGATTGATGGGAACGTGGTTAGTTGTATAACACAATCATTTTTCTTCCCTTCTAACCATATCATCACACGCACTATCTCTTGTAGAGATAGAAAGGAGATCCTTATGAAAAGGAAAGCATTTTCATGCGCTGTCCTTTCCATAGCCACAGCAATGCTGCTTCCCGGCATCAGCCTGGCCAAGCCGGCAAGCACCGTCGGGCAATGGTTTAACCGTTCCGGAAAATGGTATTATGGAAAAGACGAAGAAAACTTACGAAAGGAATGGATTGTCTCTGAGGGTGACTGGTTCTACCTCCAAAAGGATTCGGGAGAGCTTCAGTCCGGTTGGTTAAGTTTAAACGGAAAGAAATATTTCCTCAATACTTTACACAACGGACAATTCGGAAAATTACTGACCGGCTGGCAGTGGATTGACGGTTACTGCTATTTCTTTGAGGCAGAGGATCCGAAAACTCTGGGAGAGTTAAAAGTATCCGGCTTAACCAAGGATGGATACACGGTAGACGAAAACGGACGCTACCTTTCTAATGGCAAAGTAGTGTATGAAGCCGGAAAAGGACTTCCCGGCACAGAAAGCGGCCAAAGCGTTGCCGGTGTCAGCAGAACACTCCCCTCCGCTTCAACCGATTCCTCTTATAGAAGCCGTTCCCGCAGAAGCGCTTCCACAGGAAGCGAGTCCACAACAGGAAGCACCGTCTCTCCGACACTCCCCTCCAAAGAATCGCAAAGCGAGGCCAAGAAAAACAACGAGAAGCCTCAGAATATAGAAAAAAGCTCCGGCAGTCAGATGGAGAAGCCTAAGGAGGAGACAAAACCGGAGCAGCCTAAGACAGAAGAAAAAAAGAGCAGTCTGGTAGACGGCATTTATTTCGGAACCGCCAAGGAAGGCATCCATTTTCAGGAAAAGGGAGCGAATATCGTAAAGGTTCGGATTGAAAACGGAAAGATTGCTTCCGCAGAAAGCGTGGTTTTTACCGATGACACACAGCCGGACTTTTTTGCCAAATACAGAGATCAACTTTTGGAAAGAGTCAAGGGTCTGGACTCTGTTGACGAAGTAAAAAAATCCGTTAACAGTAAGAGCGGAAAGTATTATGACGGATTGGCAGGCGCCACCAGAACCCTTCGTTCCCATACCTCCGCCCTGGAAAATGCCTTAAATCAGGCGAAGAAGCAAGAAGGCCGGGAGGCTTTCCCCTTTAGCTATATGGAATTTGCAAGCCGTCCTAACCCCAGTCAGAGCGGTAAGACTTTGGATTTAAGCGATACCCGCCTAAAGCTACATTTTCCCAATGGAGAAACGAAAGTTGTAAGTCCTGAGGAATTTGCGCAGTACGGTATCAGCACCAGTCCTGCACAAGGTTCTCCCATTAAGGAAGGAACCAAGGAGATTCTGGTACATTTTCTGCAAAAGGATATGGATATCGACCTAGTCAGTGCCATCGTACCGAGAGCGGAGATTCGCAAGAAATATCCCACAGAAATCCATGTACATTATGCAAATGGAGACAGCTACACCATTTCACTGGATAAAGAGAACTTCCGCTATACCATTCCCGCCAAGGGAAAGATTGACCATATGCACTTAATGGATGGAGACAAGGAAGTGGCAAGATCCGTTTACGATGCCACAGCCAACCAGTGGAGCTTCTCCTTAAAGAATGTACCCCACGAAGGCTTCAGCTCCTGGGGTTATGAGCTTTACACCGTAAAGGTGGACACCAGCAAGGATATCTCTCCCATCGCTTCCTTTAAGCTGGACTCTCATTTGGCAAAGAAGGAATATCATGTAGGAGATGCATTAAAGATTGATGATCTAATTGTAGAAGCTGTAACCGAGCAGGGTAACAATAAGCTGTACCAAAACTGGGAGCTGGCAAAGGCCGCAGGCTTTAGCTCCACTCCGGAAAATAACACAAGCTTAAATACCGTAGGTGAAAACACCATTACCGTTCACTATCAAAAAGGCGACGTAGATTTATCCCAGAGCTTTACCATAAATGTAAAAGATCTGGCTAATCAGGTTCCCGCCAAGGTGGAGATTCGCACCAAGGCAGGAGAATTGATAAAGCGCTATACCTTTACCGAAGCTCAATGGAAAGAAAGCAAGGTATGTTGTCCTTTGTCAAGGTTCCTGTTCCAAAGAAGTTTGAAACTGCATGGAACAACAAGGAATTTACCGCCAAAGCCTTCAACCAGAATGGCGACGAACTGAAAGTGGAGGTAAACAGAAGAGGACCTCTTTTCCGCATTCAGTTCCCAGACTACACCCATGACACCGCTTATCAAAATGCCATGTTAAGCCTTAGCTTTAATTTTGAAGAAAATGCTCCGGAAGAAAAGGAAGAAACAGAAAGTCCAAAACCGGAAAATCCTAAGGATGAAAGTAAACTGGCAGACGGCATTTACTATGGTACCGCAAAGGAAGGAATCCATTTTCAAAGCAAGGGAGCGAATGTCGTAAAAGTAGAAATTTCTAACGGAAAGATTCTTTCCGCAGAAAGCATTCTCTTTAAGGATGATCTCTCTCCAAAGTTTTTCGCCCAGTACAGAGATCAGCTTCTGGAACGCGTAAAGGGGCTGGATTCCGTAGAGGAAGTGAAAAAATCTCTGGATAACAAATCCGGAAAATACTATGACGGATTAGCAGGTGCTACAAGAACTCTCCGCGCCCATACCTCCGCTGTGGAAAATGCCTTAGACCAGGCAAAAAAGAAAAAAGCAGGAACAGAATTCCCCTTTAGTTATATGGAATTCTTCATGCGGCCTAATGCAGTGCAAAGTGGCAGCACTTTGGATTTAAGTGTAACTCGCTTGAAGCTACATTTTCCAAACGGAGAAGAAAAATTGTTAAGCCGGCAGAATTTGCCCAATACGGCATCACTACTACCCCCGAACAGGGTAGCCCAATTCAGGAGGGACAGAAGGTTCTGGTGCACTTCCTGCAAAAGGACTTAGACATTGATATGGTCTGTGCCGTTGTGCCAAGAAATGTAATTCGTAAGAAATATCCTACAGAAATCCACGTACATTATGCAAATGGAGACAGCTCTACCATTACGCTTGATAAAGAGAACTTCCGGTATACCATTCCGGCCAAGGGAAAGATTGACCACATGCACTTAATGGACGGGGATAAGGAAGTGGCTAGATCTCAGTATGATGCCGCTGCCAACCAGTGGAGCTTTTCCTTAAAGGATGTTCCTCATGAGGGATTCAGTTCCTGGGGCTATGAGCTTTATACCGTAAAAGTAGATACCAGTCAGGATACTTCCCCTATCGCCTCCTTTACGCTGGATACCCATTTGGCAAAGAAGGAATACCACGTGGGAGATGCCTTAAAGATTAATGACTTAATCGTAGAGGCGGTTACCGAGCAGGGAAACAATAAGATTTACCAGAACTGGGATTTGGCAAAGGCCGCAGGCTTTAGCATTAGCCCGGAGAATAATACAGCATTAAATACTGTGGGAGAAAATACCATTACTGTTCGCTACCAAAAAGACGGCGTGGACTTATCCCAGACTTTTAGCGTAAATGTAAAAAATCTGGCTAATCAGGTTCCTGCTAAAGTAGAGATTCGTACTAAGGCGGGAGAACTGGTAAAGCGCTACAGCTTTACCGAAGCTCAATGGGAAGAAAAACAGGGTATGCTTTCCTATGTGCAGGTTTCTATTCCCAAGAAGTTTGAAACAGCATGGAACAACAAGGAATTTACCGCAAAAGCCTTCAATAAGGATGGCGACGAATTGAAGGTGGAAATCAACAGACGAGGCCCTCTTTTCCGTGTTCAGTTCCCGGACTACACCCATGACATCGCTTATCAAAATGCTATGTTAAGCCTTAGCTTTAAGTTCGAGGAAAATGCTCCGGAAGAAAAGGAGGAAAGCACTACTCCCGCTGTAGAGCCCGTGGAAAATATTCTTCCCAGACATGTGGAAGTATATTGGCGAGGAGAAAAGATTGTAGACAAAGACTATACTGTAGAAGAAATAAGTAAACGCAAGGGGCAACTCATTTTCAAAGGTATAAAAGTCCCGGCAAAAATGAGAGGACAAAACCAAGAAGAAAACTTTACTGTTCTGGTTAAAAATAGCAAAGGAGAAAATCTTCCCCTTACATTTAAAGATGAAAGCTCTTTGAGTCATGCCAGAATTGCTATCCGTTTGGAAAAAAAGAATCCTGAATGGGCTCCCATGCGAATAGACTATGTGTGGAGTTATGAAGAAGATTCTACGGCAAACAAGCCTGACTCCAACGAGGAGAATGATTCGGATAATCTTCTCCCAAGCCATGTAGAGATATTCTGGCATGACGAAAAAGTAGTGGATAAGGAAATTTCTAAAGAGCAGGTAGAGGCTGCCAGAGGACAACTTATCTATAATGATGTTCCCATGTCCGGCAAAAAGAGAAATTTCATCAACGACTACACTGTGCTGGTAAGAAACATAAAGGGTGAAGAGCTCCCCCAGTACCATACTCCTTGGAATAGAGGCAAAAAGCCCAGTCTCTTGGTTAACTTAAAGAATTCCCATCCGCAATGGGGTAAAATGAGATTAAGCTTTATTTGGAAGTATGAAGACAAGGCGGAAGATACCGGCTCCGAAGATCCTAAAAAGAAGGAGGAAGTAAACCGGTAGAGAATCCCAAGGAAGAAACGGAACCCAGCTATATCAAAACCTTCTATGGCGAAAGTGAAGTAGTTCCCTATGGATACACCGTAAAGGTTAAAGTTAAGTGGGATAGCCAGAAGAAGACCATTCTGAAGGTGGAGGACAACGAAACGTTTTCCGGAAGCAATTCCGGCTTCTGGGACAATGTAAGAAGAAGTTCTATGCCTGCTTTAACGGGAAAGAACAGAAATACTGTAGATGATATAGATGCAGTTGCGGGATGCACTTTTAGTAGAAATGCTTTAGTAGAGGCTGTTCGAAAGGCTATTCCAGAGGAATAAATGTGATGAAAAACACAGGAGGTAGAAGCTTTTCTTCTACCTCCATTTTTCTAAATAATTTCAAAATTTTTATGATCAAAATTCTAAAAATTCTATTGACAAAATATTCACTTTTAGGGTAATATAACGACGTTCCTTTCCTCTACGGAAGGAACTCCGAGGTGTGGCTCAGTTTGGTAGAGCACCTGGTTTGGGGACCAGGGGGTCGCAAGTTCGAATCTTGTCACCTCGATTTTTTTATTTGAAAAATTAGTTTTATTAAAAAAACATTAAAGGGGCTTTTATAAAGCCTCTTTTTTTCTTTTTGTTTCTTCTTTATTTCCATTTGCACATTTCAATGTAGTATTTGCACAAAAAAAGCTATTTCACAGTATATTTCAACAAATAAAATCAAAAAAAGGATATAATATAGCAAAAATATTTCCATAGAAAATACTTTTTTTAGGGAGCGCAAAGAATATGAATCCATCAAAAAAATACAGCTTTCTTTTTGAAGATATTTTATTAGAGTTTAATCAAGAAACCCTACGATACTCTATTGAAGCCGGAAAGGCCAAATGGGAGACAAAGGCAGATTTTTTTCTCCTTATATTGTTTTGCATGAAAAAGAAGGTTAACGTATCTACCGGAGCCAAACAGGGTAACGAGATCGCTACGGTAGGGAAAAAAAGCAAGATGAACCTGCAAGGTCTCTTCTCTACTTTAAAGATGCCAAGAGTAAAAGCCATGAGCTGATTCATACCGGTGTAGGGGAAGGAATTCGCAGCATTTACAAAGATTTTCTTCTGCCCTCTTCCTTTACAGATAAGAAAGAAGAGCTTCTCTCCTTCTCTTTTGAGACCTATGTCTGGATTGAGTACAGCACAAAGCAGGTCTATTTTGAATGGATTCCTTTAACGGAGGCTCCTATTGATTGTATTGATAAAATCCTCTTTCCGGGACCTTTCACTTTTCATAAGGAAAGTTCTTCCTGGTACAGCATTATCCCTAAGGAGCAGGGCATCCTGATTCCCAACACCTGGGATGTAAGCTTTCATCAGGACGGCTTCAAGGGACGCTTCGGTACAGCCAGTGCCTACCTCCCCGTTTTCGGGCAGATTAAGGATGGTGAGGGCTATCTTGCGGAAAGCCTTAGCCCTTGGAATATGGGCTATGAGGCGGTACATGAAGCAGGTAGCATGGAAACTAGCATAGAGTTTCGTATTGAACCGAGTCTTGGGCAAATGGAATATCGCCGGATTGTGCGCTATCTCTTCCTATCAAATTGCGACTACAACAGTCTTTTAAAGACTTATCGGAAGCTGGCAAGGGAGGAAGGCAAGCTAAAGACCTTAAAGGAAAAGGAAGTTGCTAATCCTTCTATAAGAAAACTTTTGGGAGCTTCCTTTGTGCACAAGGGGATAAAGACCTGTGTCCAGCCGGATTCGGAGTTCTTCGATAAGGATGCTCCGGATAAAAATAACCACCTCACTACTTTCCGAAAAAGGGCTGAGGAAATGAGAGCCCTAAAGGCGGATGGCATAGAGAAGCTATACTTCCATTTGGATGGCTGGGGTGATTCGGGCTATGACAATAAGCATCCGGATGTGGGGCCTGCCTGCATAGAAGCCGGTGGCTGGGAAGGTATGCGGGAATTGTCCGATACTATGAAAGAATTGGGCTTCCTCTTCGGTATCCATGACCAGTACAGAGATTTCTATAAGAAGGCGGAAAGCTATCGTGATGACCTGGCCTGCAAAAGTCCCGATGGCAGCATTTTCACCCACGCCCGATGGGCAGGCGGTCCCCAAGCCTACCTCTGTACCAGTCAGGCTCCCTACTATGTCCGAAGAAATTTTGAGAGACTCTTGGGAGAGGGAATCCATTTAGAGGGAGCTTATTTGGATGTCTTTACCTGTAACGAAGGAGATGAATGCATAAATCCCAGGCATAAAATGCGACGCAAAGATTCCTATGAATACCGATGCCAGTGCTTCCGTTATCTTCTAAGCAAAGACATTTTGCCAAGTTCCGAAGAGGTAAATGATTGGGCTGTCCCTTGGCTGGTTTTCTGCCATTACGCCCCCTATGACTTTATGCTTCGGGAGCCGGGAAGCCCCAAGTACGGAATCCCCATCCCCATGTTTAATCTGGTTTACCATGACTGTCTGGTAATTCCCTGGATGATGGAAAAGCTGCCGGAGGAGGATTATATGCTTTATGCCCTGCTAAACGGCGGTGCTCCCTATTTGGTTCGAGATCCGGCCTATCTCGGCATTGACGGAGCCTTTACTTTGGAAGAGGAAATGCCTTGGGAAAAGCATTTGGAAAGGGTACGCATCGTTAGCGATTTCCATGAAAATGTGGGAGATGCCGAGCTTGTAAAACATGCAATTTTGGATGACAAAGGATATCGGCAAAGGTCCACATTTGCAAACGGATATGCTGTAGAGGTGGATTTCCAAGCAGGAAGTTATAGAATTTCCAAAGAGTAATCCGGAGGATTCCGTTATTAAAGAAGCTTTTGATGCCTCAGCATCTTGCTTCATCAATTACATTCCACTTCATTAAATGTTTGTTCATCACAAGTGCTTGCAAATTACCCTTGCAAGACTTGTAAAGAATAAAGCAAGAGCAAAGGAGAAAATTATGAAAAAAAGAACAGAAAAACTCTTGGCATTGGCTACCCTATTGACCATGGGAACTACTGCATTGGCTTCCTGCGGTAATAAGGCGGCAAGCGGAGAAAATGCTTCCGGAGAAGCAAAGTCCGAAGGAAAAGTAGCCCTTTCCATGGCAATTTGGGATGAAAGCAAAGGGCCATGACCGAGTCATTAGCAGAAGCTTATACCAAGGCGCATCCGGATGTCAGTATTGAAGTACAGCTTACCCCCTATAAGGGCGGAGAATACTGGACCAAGCTGGAGGCTGCCGCTACAGGCGGAAAGGCTCCTGATGTATTCTGGTTAAATGTACTCCATACCGACAGCTATGTGGATGGTGGAATCCTGGCAGATCTTAGCGATGCTATCGCCAAGTCCGATATTAAGGATAATTTCCCTGAGTCTTTGGTAAACAACTATGTTCGTGACGGAAAGAACTACGCCGTTCCTAAGGATTTTGATACCAATGCCCTTTGGTACAACAAGGAAATCTTTGATGAGGCCGGTGTTAGCTATCCCACAAACGATATGAGCTATGAGGACTTGGTGGCTAAGGCTGAGGAATTGAAGCAGGCAGGTCTGGATGAGGGTGTTTACCCCTTTGCCTGCCCCGTAGACTTCCAAACCTGGTACTATCAGACCGTTTTTGCCAACGGGGGTTGGATTCTCAGCGAAGACAAGAAAACTTCCGGCTATGAGGATCCCAAGACCCAGGGCGGAATTCAGTGCTGGATTGATATGATTGATAAGGAACTCTCCCCCAGCTCCGCAGCCCTTTCCGAGACCTCCGCAGATGCCATGTTTGAAGGGGGACAGCTGGCTATGAACTTTGCCGGATCCTATATGGTTCCCGAGTATACTTCCAACGACAATATCAAGGATAAGATTGATTGCGTAGAGCTTCCCAGCTTTAACGGAATCGAAACCAACTGTATCAACGGTTTGGGCTTTGCGGTTTACGAGGGAAGTAAAAATAAGGAAGCGGCTACAGAATTTGCCATCTGGCTCAGCAGTAAGGAAGCTATGGATATTCAGGGAAATACCGGTGTGGTTATTTCCGCAAGAAATGAATCTCAGGAGCTCTTTGCCAAGTCCAGCGACAAGTATGCTTTAGCAGTCTATACCGCCCACACAGACAAGGCATATCCCCTTCCTGTATGTAAAAATGCGGCACAGCTCTACGATATGGAATCTAAGGCTTTACAAAAAGGCCTATAGCGGAGAGGAAAAGTCTTGCAGAGGCTTGTAAGGCTTTAAAGATGGAAGCTGATGCATTCCTTGCCAAGAATCAATAAGCTTTACTATCCCGGGAGAAAAAGCTTCCGGGATATTTTCTCTTTAGGGTAAAGGAGTAAATATGAAATCAGCAGAGAAATTACAAGGGAAAAAGGCCGGACTGTCCTGGAAGGTAAAGGACTGGATTGCAGGCTATGTTTTTATTGCCCCGGTCACCATAGGACTTATGGTCTTTTATATTTGGCCCTTCATCCAAAACTTTTGGTTCAGTTTTAACGATGTCAATAAGTTCAATGTGACCCATTTTATCGGCTTGGAGAACTATCGCCAGATGCTTTCCGACAAAGAGGTTTTTCAAAGCTTTGGAAACACCCTGAAATATGTGGTGGTGACCGTGCCGGTAGGTCTCTTTCTTTCTCTGATCATTGCGGCCTTACTGAATGCCAAGATAAAAGGAAAGTCTATTTACCGCACCCTATACTTCCTTCCCTCCGTAACTATGGCAGCGGCTGTTGCCATGGTTTGGAAATGGGTTTTTAACGAGAAAATGGGCATTTTAAATGCTGTAATCACCTCCTTCGGAGGTCCTCGAATCGGCTGGCTGACCAATTCCAAAACCGCTATTTTCGTCATTATGCTGGTAGGACTTTGGATGACTGTAGGTTATAACATGATTATTCTTCTGGCCGGTATGCAGGGAATCTCCAAAACCTATTATGAGGCGGCAGCCATTGACGGTGCAGGTCCCCTGACTCAGTTTTTTAAGATTACCATCCCCTTACTGACCCCCACCATTTTCTTTGTCATGATTACCTCCATTATCAGCGCCTTTCAGGTCTTTGATGTGGTGTATATGATGGTTTTGAAATCTAATCCTGCTTATGAATCAACCCAGACCGTGGTGATGCTCTTCTACCGGCAGGCCTTTGATTACGGCTATAAGGGCTATGCGGCGGCCATTTCCATCTTGATTTTTGCCGTAATTATGCTGATTACCTTGATACAGTTCTCTGTGCAAAAGAAGTGGGTAAACTATTAGAAAGGAGGAGAAAAATGAATCAGAAATTTTCCTGGAAAAAGCTATTTGTTCATTTGGTATTATTTGCCGGTCTCGGCGTAACCATCTTCCCCTTTCTTTGGATGGTGCTGACCTCCTTTAAAACCAGCGGAGAGGCAATGCAGATACCTCCCACCATTTTTCCAAAGAAATTTATCACTGTGGCGTATACCCAAATCGTAAGTTCCCTGCCCTTTGCACGGATTTACTTCAATACGATTCTATCCACAGTAATCACGGTAGTGGCTCAGCTTCTCTTCTGCGCGATGGCAGGCTATGCCTTTGCCAGAATAAAGTTTCCCTTCAAGAATGCCATCTTTATTCTACTGCTTTCCGTCCTTATGGTACCGGGACAGATTTTCCTGATTCCTCAGTATCTGATTATTCAGAAAATGGGGCTTTTGGATAGTATTCCCGCCCTCTTTATTCCGAACCTTTTCAGCGCCTTTGGAACCTTCTTGATGCGGCAATTTCCTCTCCCTACCGGAGGAACTGGAAGAAGCAGCCATAATTGACGGGTGCAACCGCTATCAGATTTTCGGAAAAATCATGTTACCCTTGGTGAAGCCGGGGCTTGTAACCCTAAGCATTTTCACCTTTAAATTTGCTTGGAATGACTTTATGTGGCCCCTCATCGTGAACACCTCTCCCAAAAATATGATTCTGGGACCTGCTCTCTCCACCTTGCAGGGGCAATACACCACCCAGTATCCCATGCAGATGGCAGGAGCGGTGATGGCGGTGATTCCCGTGATTTTGATTTTCTTCCTCTTCCAGAAGCAGTTTATTGAAGGGGTGGCACAATCCGGAATTAAAGGATAAATGAGGATGTAAAAAATCCAAAAATTTTCTAAGCAATATAGGTCTGAATTTGGGGTACGCTCTCGCTAACTTCGCCATGTATCGGATACTAAGCGAAGAACTGCGATTCTCTTGTTTTTCGCAAGTACCGACGGACTCAGACTACCCCTCATTCAAACCTATATCGCCGAAAATTTCTTTATGCTTTTGATTTTTTGCATCCTCTTTAGTATTTACTAAAGAAACTTATGCCGCCTTACTGAAATCAATTACTGCAATTTCTTGTATATAGTGCTTTGCCTCCTCTATAATTTCTTCTAATCGCTTTAGTACCGTGGCTGCGTAAAAAATATCATTACACTCAGTACATTTAAAGCATGGAACATTCCGAATAATAATAAACATATCTCCCAAGTCGGTTACATCCGTAGTAAGTCCTTCTAACATGGCACCGCCACAAGAACCGCATCTCATATCTTAGCTCCTTTCCCTATAACATTCTTTCCAAATCTCATCATTTGGATAATCATATCACTTTATAGCTTCTATCTACACTGAGAAAATACCATTTTTCTCCTCAAAAGCCATTAGCCTTTGTTTGTAAATTTTTATAGAGGATTATATTTTGTCGAAAAATGTAGTATAACGAATTATTTTATTTGTGTTAGAACTAACAATGTATTGCGAATAGGAGTGGCAAATGTATGATTAGAAACAATATAGAAGTAGATGTAAAGGTAAAGTGCATAGAGAACGAAACTACGCAGGCGCAGCTTGCAGAAACTATTGGAACTACGGGGCAGTATGTGAATCGTATCATCAAAAAGCAGGACGGTGTGGTGAATAAGACCTTCGTGCAGATGCTTGAGGCTCTGGGATATGATATCGAATTGACCTATGTTAAGCGAGAAAATTGAGCAAATAAAATATTCTAGAAGGACACAATGTGTCCAGGTGCTTTGGTATAATTATAGCATCTCACAATAGGTGCTGAAAGGACGAAAAAGATATGGCTAAAGAGAATGCTATTCTTAATAAAAATGAACAGCTTAATGAAGATTTTACGGAGTCGTTTGATTTTGATGAATTAGAGGAGAAACTTCAGAGTCAGTTAGAAGAAGAGTTCTCGAATTTGGAATTTCTAAAAGAAGAAAAGGAAAAAATCGGAAATCCAGACGCCTTGGGAAAGGTTATACTTGATGAAGTTTGGAAACAGTTTGGAAATCAAATTGGATTGGATATGACTAACGAAACCTTAAATCAGAAGTATGATAGAGAGCATCAAGGTGAAACATACGAGGATGTAGGTAAACAGGTCATGCAAGACCCAAAATATAAAGAGGCCAATAAGGCTATGAAGGAGCAACAGCAATCTGGCAACCTAAAAGATGAATATACAGGCAAAAATATTAATCAAAACGATAATGCAAATTTAGACCATGTTGTTTCACGAAAAGAATTGTATGAAAATGCACGTAGAAAACAAGCTGGAATAAATACAGAAGACCTTGCCAACAAGGATGAAAATCTTAAGCCTACGAATGAATCCTTAAATAAAAGTAAAGGGGCTAAGAGTGTTGACGAGTACATTAGTAGTAGAGAGCAAAGAGAAAAAGACCTGAGAGAACAAAATGAACGTGCCAATAAGAAGATAGATGAATCGAATATGTCTGATGTTGAAAAACAGAAGGCAAAGGAAAAAAACAACAAGCGTTTACAAGATAAGCTTGATGCAGATGATGAACTTATGAAAAAAGCCGATAAAGAAGCAAGAAAGGCTATTAATAAGGATATCGCAAAAGGCGTGGCTAAAGAAACTGCAAAGAAAGCGGGTAAAGATGCACTCAAAACAATGGCTGTGTCAGCTCTGTTTTCGCTGCTAAAAGAAGTGATGAATGGTTTTGTTCGATTTTTAAGAAGTCAAGCCAAGTCATTCCAGTCCTTCTTGGATGAAATGAAGAAAGCAATCAAGTCTTTTTTTGAGAAGATTACCAACGTATTACAAACAGGAGCATCCAGTGTGGTTGGTACTATTGTGACTGAGATTTTTGGACCAATCGTAAGTACATTCAAAAAATTAGCCAGTCTCATTAAGCAAGGTGTTTCATCGGTAATGGAGGCAGTCAGATATCTTAGTGATAAAGAAAATAAGAACAAGCCTTTCAGCATTAAGGTAGCTCAAGTTGGTAAAATAATTACAGCAGGTTTGGTTGCTGGTAGTGCAATATTTCTTGGAGAATTATTTGAAAAACTTCTATTGTCAGTGCCTGGGATGCAGATAGAATTACCATTGATGGGTACCTTGGCAAATATAATTGGTATGTTTTTGGCGAGTTTGGTCAGTGGACTTGTAGGTGCCATTGTTATCAATCTGATTGATAAGTTTATTGCCAAAAAGCAAAAGAAAGAAGCTCAAGAGGCTGCAATAGAAAAAGGAAACCAGGTTATTGCAACGCAACATAAACTCCAGATTGTAAATGAAACTTTGCTCGAAAGGGATAAAGAAAATGTCCAAGATAATATTTCAGGAAGGCATCAAGAGGCAGGTTCAATAATGAAAGATGCATATGGAAATATTATGGAGAACCTTGTTGAGGATTTTACTGATGTAGTAACCGTAGCGGTTATAGACGAAGAAGATGTGGAAACAAACCGCAAAATAGATAATACAAGTGATGATTTAGATGATTTGCTTGCAAATTTGAATTAGGGAGGAAAATGATGATGAAAAAATTATTCATTTATGCTTCAGTGGTTGGATTAGCCGCAGGAGTTATTTACTTGTTATATAAGAAAGAGAAATCCGGTGAGAATGTAACTAGTAAAACCGTAAATAAGGTGGAAGTTGAACCTAAATCTCAAATGCAAATATGCCTCAACGTGAACAGGTTGAGGACGAAATGTTCCATGCTAAGAGTGAAAGTGTACAGGCTGTTTATGAAAGACACTCCGAGGCAGCTGAAATTATGAAGGATGCATATCAAAATGTAATGGAAGATTTTGTTGAAGATTTTTCCAACGAAGAAGTTACAACAGAAAAAGAGATTGTGATTGATGGAGAATCCGTTTCTGTCATAAATGAATTGGCTGCAATCTCAGACGAGTTAGATGATTTGCTGAAGTAGGAGTGTAGATTATGAATGAGATAGCGATTAAAAGGCACAGTTTTGATTTAGCCAAGAATCGATTAAAGGAATTCTCTGAGAGAAGAGAAGCTGAACTTGAAATAGATAAGGTTCAAACAGATGGTGGTTTTTTAGGATTGGGTGACCATAAAGTTACAGGATACGAGTTGAATAGAAGGCTGGAAACCATCCAAGGGCATTTTATTGCTGTTAATACAACAAACAATAAAGTGATTAAGGAGTTCCGTGAAATCTATAATGCTCTCGATATACTTGACAGAGACTACATTGACAGTATTGTTGCGAATGTTAAAGCAATAGAGAAAACAAGCAATGACGTTAGAATACAACAAGGAACATTAAAGCAGCATAACGACAAACTTGCAAGTCAACAAAGTAAACTGGATGCACATCAGGTTGAAATTGAAAAAAATGTAGCAAATATCTCTAAAATTGTTACGGCATTAAAAGTTTTTAAGGAAAAACTCGAAGGATATAAGCATCTAACTGATATTGATAAGATATGGAATGATTGTAAATCAATCAAAAATGAAATGAGAGTAGTTTCGGATAGCATGACAAAGCTTTCCAAGAAAACAACTGAGGATATTGCTACTGCTAACAATAAAAATATAGCATTATCTGATCAGGTTAATCGAGATATCATTAGTCTTCGTAATGAAGCAAAATCATTTAAGGAATTTTTCTCCAACTTATCTGAGAAGGTGGAGAATACGGCAAATCTACTTGAAAATCAAATATCAGTGATTCAGGATGTATCCTCTTTTGTAAAACGGTTGGAAAACATCTCTCATATGGATGATGTTGATTCGATGTGGGATGATATCAATGTAATCAAAGAGAATCTTGATACTATTAACAGTAGCTTGCAAAATATAGATACCGATGTTCTGAATATACAAAATCGTGTCGGCGAAATTGATTCTTTCATCTCAAATCTAAATGCTTATACACACCTGCAAGATATTGATGATATGTGGGATGCTTAGAAGCTATTAAAACAAACATTGAGCAAGTAAACGAGGATTCCAAAGAACAAAAAAATGAATTGGGCATAGTTGTTGCAGCAAGCACTGAACACAAAGAGTCTATTGATACTTTGTTTAAAAACATGGCTGATACCGAAGAGTATGCATTGAATAGTAGAAACTTGATTAACACATTGGCACAGGCTGATGAGGAATTTCGTGAATGCATTACATCATATGCAAACGATATTAACCAACTAAAAGAATCTAAAAATAAATTAGATGCTATTTCGCATTTAGATGATGTAGATAACATATGGGATGATGTTGAAAAACATAGTTCTCAGTTGAGTGAAAGTGAAAAAAGAGATAAAGAACTTGCTGAAACTATTCAAAGCAATAAGGATGAAGTAAATAGGAAGATTGAAGAGGTAGTGCAGACAGGCAATGCTGCAGTTGATTCGTTAACGAAAAAAGTTAAATATGCGTATTGGATAGCTGGTGGTTCTGCTGGAATTGCAATCATTGAGTTGATTTTACTTCTTATGAAGGTGATATGATGGACAAATATGGACAAGCGCTAATAAATAATGCATCTAAATTGGATGCTGTTACAGATGCTTGTGGCGAAATTACAAAATTGGCAACAGCAATCGTGGAGGAACACAGCAAATCGGCCACTATTGCTTTGCTTAAAAAAATATCTGAATCTGTCGATAATCCAAAATACAAAATCGAGGTTAAACGTGCAGTGCAACTTGTTAACTCCAGTTTGATTGAATTTTATGGTTATTCCACGATTCAGGGTATATGCAAACCGACCACGGATGCGGATGACGATACGAGAACGCTCCAAGAGTTGTTAGATGAATTGGATGCACTTATCGGCTTGGAAAAGGTAAAGAATAAAGTTCAAGATTTGATTATGTATCAAAAGGTTCAGAAGCTGCGTAGAGAGAAAAATCTACATTCCACAAAGAATACTTTACATCTTGCATTCACAGGTAATCCGGGAACTGGAAAAACAACGGTTGCAAGAATTGTAGGTAGAATTTACAAGAGAATTGGCTTGCTTTCAAAGGGGCATTTTGTTGAGGTGTCGAGAACAGACCTCATTGCAGGTTACCAAGGTCAAACAGCACTTAAGGTTAAAAAGGTAATCGAGCAAGCTAAAGGCGGTGTTCTATTTATCGATGAGGCTTATAGTATTACAGAAAATGACCATTCTGATTCTTATGGCAGAGAGTGCCTGACGGAGTTAACAAAGGCTTTAGAAGACTACAGAGATGATCTGGTTGTGATTGTTGCCGGATACACCGAACCTATGAATAAATTTTTTGAGTCCAATCCTGGACTGAAATCTCGTTTTAACACATTCATAGAATTCGATGATTATAATTCTGTTGAGATGGATAATATATTGCTTTCCATGTGCCAAAGCAACGACTATGTTTTGGATGATGAGGCTAAAAATAAAATCCACTTGTACTTTGAACAGCAAATTTCTGCGAAGGACGAGAACTTTGCAAATGGTAGGTTGGCAAGAAATCTATATGACGATTTGGTTATGAATCACGCAAGACGAGTGATAAAAGTCGATAATCCAAGCAGTGCCGATTTGTCGACCATTAAAGCGGAGGATTTCAACTTTGAATTCAAAGAAGTGGAAGATGATTGATATGTTTCCACGAACGGCTAAACAACGGAAAAGTCTATGGATATGTTCCCACGCTCGGAAATTCAGCAAAGACATTCAGCCTATCCAGTCGAGCCATGTGGAGACGGTGGTATTGATGTCAAGGTAAAAGAAATAAAAGTCAGAAAGTGGCGCATTTCCGGGCTTTTTGCGAGGTAAGCATCATCAGAGGTGTTCTCCTCAAAAACCATTAGCCTATTGTTGACATCCCTTTTAAATTGTGCTAAATTGCCTCCAATAACAGAGGTTGCTGGTAAGACCAGGCTTAGAGATGCTGGGGCTGTGCCTCTGTTTTTTTATATAGCCAGGAACATAGTATTTCTTTTATCTCCAATTTTCCTTTTCACGACTTCTTTTAAACCTCCCCCTTTCTTTCCTTCTCTGGCATTTTCCTGTATAATTTGGAAATACTATATAAACTAAGGGGGATTTCGCTATGGAATGGAAGAATTTCACATTGATTGGCTTGGGTTTGATCGGGGGCTCCATTGCGAAAGCCATCAAAAAAACTTATCCTAAGGCAAGGATTTCCGTGCTGGAGCAGGATCAACATTCCGTAGAGATGGCTATTTCGGAAGGAATGATAGAAAGAGGACTGCAAAGTATTGAAGAAATTCCTGCGGATACGGAGCTTCTCTTTTTATGCACTCCGGTGGAATGGAACCGAAAATTCTTACGGGAACTGGCACCCAAGCTTTCTTCTCATACTTTGCTGACTGATGTGGGTTCCACCAAACGCTCCATTATGAAAGAAGCGAAAGCTTTAGGACTTTCTTCAAGATTTTGCGGTGGACACCCCATGGCAGGCTCGGAATCTTCCGGATACAAAGCCTCCGACTCTCTCCTTTTGGAAAATGCTTATTATCTCCTGACTCCCGGGCAGGGCTTTCCTACAGAGTCTATCGAGAAAATGAAAAGCTTTCTCTCCTCCATTGGCAGCATTCCCTTTGTGATGAATCCGGAGGAGCATGATAAATCCGTGGCCTGTGTGAGCCATCTTCCCCACCTGATTGCCGCAAGCCTTGTGAAGCTTTTAAAGGAAGAGGATGAGAAGGGAACGATGAAAAAACTTGCCGCCGGCGGCTTAAAGACATTAGCCGTATCGCCTCTTCTTCTCCGACTATGTGGCAGCAAATCTGCCTCAGTAATAAGGAACCGATTCTTCAAATGATTGACCATTACCAAGATTTACTGGAGGAAATCAAAGCTTCTATACAAAAAGAAGAGCCCCAGAGTATTGCGGAGCTCTTCCGGGAATCCGGAGAATACCGGAATTCCATGGACAGCTCCGCCCAGGGACTGATTCATAGCGAATATGCGATTTCTCTTCATGTGCAGGATCATCCGGGCGCCATTTCCATTATCTCCACCATTCTGGCTTCCAACATGGTCAGCATCCGAAATCTCGGCATCAATCATAACCGTGAAAAAGGGGAAGGTGCCCTGCAAATCTCCTTCTACACCGGAGAGGATTGTGAAATGGCAAAGAAGCTTCTCCATAAGTACGGCTTTGTCTTCTAAACCCCCTCGTCCTCTACAATTTCTGCCTTAAATACCATAATGGTATCTGCATCGGAACAGCAAAACTCTGCTGTTCCTTCTTCTTGTCCGGGAATCTTTCCGCCATAGCGTAATATATCAATATAAGGAAAGGCACAGTGCATGGCCATGGGACAAAGCTCGCCACGCTCCGTATCGAAGTCAAAGGTCTGTCCTATATGGTGCCCTCTATGACAGCCCATCTTGCCTCTTCTGTCGGTAACCGTTAATTTGATTCTTGGTCTCTTTCCCATAGCTTCCTCCCCACTCTTTCTCAACAAAAATGTATATAAAACCGCATCTAAACAGTTTGGTTTATCTTCTTTATATTAAGGCAATGTAAGAAAAAAGGCTAGGAGAAGAAGCTAAACTTCTCTGCTTCTTTCCTAACCTTTTCATAAAAAATACTTTTCTGCCACCTATGGATTTAGAATCTCCGAAACTTATTTCTCATAAGTAAAGCTGAAGCTTTGCTCCTTGTAATCCGGAGAACTGATGGTGACGGTGTTCTCTCCGGCCTGCAGAGCGTCCTTTCCGATATAGAACTGATTTGCTCTACCAAAATAAGCCGCTTCAATTACTCCGATAGCCGGAGAATACTTCAAGTTGGTATAGTAGCCCTGAAGCTCAAGTTTCTTTCCATTTACAGTGACAGTAATCTGATCTCTCTTTAAGTAAGCGTTGATATCTGCCGCTTTTCCGGTAAAGAAAATTTCCACTTCACCTGTATTTTTCTGTGTTGCTTCCTTAAATGCGGGAGCATCCAAGGCTTCTACCGTAAAGAGATAGCTCTGAGACTCTCCGTCCTTTGTTTCCAGCACCACTTCATTTTCCCCAATCTTCACACCGCCGGCCTGGGTTAACGCAAGAGCTGCATTAAGGGTAGATTCCGTTCCCTTCTTATCTGCAAAATACTGCTTATCGAAGAGCTTATATGGAGATGTCTTAGACAGAGTATATTTCACTCCATTTACGGTTACCTTGGAAAGCTTTGCAAGATAAGCTGCTGCCTCTTCCTCACTCATCTCCGGGAAGCTTAAAGCAAAGTACTTCACTCCATTTCTGGATTCTCTTTTTTCCACTACTTCCAGACGATTATCCTTTACAGTCTCTTCCCCTTCGTCCTCCAGAATATTGCCATCCTGGTCAAACTTTACCGTAAGACTCTTATAGCCCTCTGCCTCGATAACAAGGGTGTTTACCTTCTCCTTGGCATCCTCCGGGGAAAGAATCAGGTGGTCTACACCACCGTAAGCATCGGTAATCAAAGCAAAGTGGTAGCTTCCTTCCTTAGAACCGCTATGAATTTCCTTATTAAGGCTCTTTCCGTTTAAGCTTACAGACTGTACTGTTTTCTCAAAGGCAGCCATAGCCTTCTGGTCCATATTCTTAAACTTCACTTCCAGCTTGGAGCCGAATAGGAAGGACTTAGACTTCTTGATAGAGGCAATGCCAAATTCCTTTTCCTCTACTGCAGCTGCTTCTTCCACAATCTTTCCGTCCTGATCAAAGTTTAGGCTAAGAGTCTTTCCGTCTGTAAACTTCACCAGCAAACGGTTGGTACCCTCCTGTACAGACTTTGCAGAAAGCTGAAGACTGGGTGTTGAACCGTATGCTCCCACAACATTCTTTACTGCATAGGAATTTTCCGGGAAACTTCCAAAGCCTCCTGCAAAAGCACTGGCCTGATCCAAAGCATTTCCATTCAGGCTTACACTTTCAATCTGATCCAGCTTTGCCTGTACTTCTTTGGAATCTCCTTCAAAAAGAACCGCATAGCTTTCTACTTTACCGTAGAAGCTTTTTGCCATAGTAATTTCTTTTGCCTTCAATGCAGAAGCGTTACCATTCTCTGTATTGGAGGTATTATTCTTTTCGGAAGAAAGATTGACCTTAAAAGTCTTCTTAGTCTTATCCTTTAACTCGATAACAACCTTATTTTCTCCCTCTACCAAGGAAGTCTTGTCCAAACGAAGGGTATCTTGATAGCTGTCACCCTTAGAGCTAATGGCAATATACTGCTTCTCTTCGATATGAAGGGCGCTGAATGCCTCGGTATAGTCTTCTCCGTTTACTCTTACGGCTTTGATATTTTGAAGATAAGCATGAAGCTCCTCTCTCTTTAAGCCGGTAAAGCTAAGAGTTCTAAAGTTATTATCCTTATCCTTCTCATTAACTGCCTCAAAGCTTGCTGTTTCAGGATGTCCCTCTGTATTGGCATTTTCATCCGGGTTTGTAGGCGTATCTACATTTTCCTTCACATCAATCTTTCCGGAAAGGTTCTTGCTTCTGTTTAAAACTTTTACAAAGAACTGGTATTCTCCCGCTTCCTTGAAAAGGCCTGCCTTAAGGGTAATAGTTCCCTTCTCCTTATCCAGAACATAGTAATCGTTTCCGGATTTTCCTCCTGCCATAGCATCGAAGACGGTTCTTAAGTCAGAGCTGTTTGGCATCTTTAACTGGATACCTACAAAGTTCTCTAAAGCCTTCTTTGCTTCCTCGGAAGTTCCTAAGGAAAGTACCACATCCTTCTCAGTAACAGCCTCTCCCTCTACATGGAACTGAAGATTATCCGCCTTTTCCTTAAATTGCAGCTTCAATTCCACATTTCTGTACTTGCTTCCTGCACTGATACGAAGGGTATGGGTAGAAAGCTCAGGCACATTGTAGAAGTTAAATGCGGAGCGATGTACAAGGATGGTTCCTTCCTCCGGCTTAATTTCTACAAGCTTATTGTAGCTGTTCAGAAGGTTTGCACTCTGTCCATCCACTGTGATTCCGGTAATAGCCTTTAAATACTCCTTATCCTCTGTCTTTAAGCTAAATTCTCCTCCTACCTCGGTAGTGGTTCCTGTAAGCTAGGAGTCTTCTCTCCCTTTACCAGCTTAAAGTCGGAAAGGGCACCAAGGCGTCCGTCTTCCAATACATTTAAGACCTGAGAAGGTCCGTTATAGTCCTTCTTCTGTGCTGTAGCGATAAAGTCCTTAAAGCTCAGCAGCTTTCCGCCGGCTCTTCTCTTCTCCGCGTTAGCATTTAAGTAATCACGGTAGCTGTAGAAAGACTCTGCCCCCTCATTATAGAGGTAGGAGCTGTCATCGATGGCCATGTTATAATACTGCTCTACGACAGCCGCCGCATCGCTGTTTAGCAGGTTTAACTCATTTAAGAGTAAAGCATTGCTCAGTAAGTCATAGTTGAAAATGACTCTGGCATCATAGTGGGTGCTTCCGCCTCCTGTTGCAGAGGAGGTACTATCCACCTCAGAAGCCTTCTTCTTACTGTTTTTCTTCTTACCGATACTTCCGGCGGTTGCTGCGGAAACGGAGTCTGCCTTCTTTCCGCTACTGGCAGAACTGCTTCCTGTGCTCTTCTTTCTGGCTGCGGTTCTTGCCTCCTTCTCAGAATCGGAATCCTCTGTGTTTACTGCCTTTCCGGGGAAGATTTCAAACTTAGTTTCCATCTCCTGGTAGCCTGCATAGCGAACCTTTAAGGTATAAGTTCCCACCTGATCCGTATTTACAGTCTTTCCGTCTTCTCCGCCGGTGCCGTAAACGATAAAGTAGTTGATGAAGTTAAAGAAGTCGTTAATATAAGTTAAGTTGTGAGATGTGCCGTCCGGCTTAATCAGGGTAACCTGCATATTGTCTACCTTAAGGTCATTGCCAAAAGTAGCGCCATTTTCCCCAACAACATCAAAGCCTACTCTTTCTCCCTGCTTTGCATTGTTGCTCTGGGCCTGAAGCTTTAAGCTAAACTTTGCAGCCTTTACAAACTCTACCGGAATGGTCACGGTTTCCTCTGTATAGGAAGAATGAATATTTAAAGGTAAAGCCCGTGATTTCTCATATTTCCCTGGTTAGTGGGAATGGTGATAACGCCGTTGGTGCCATACTTAGTCTTCTCTGTGGAAACACTATGGGTAAGATTTTCATTGATGATTACGTTGTCGTCATAACTAAGTAGAGCAATCTTATCAATACCCTCAAACCACTTGGTCTGTTCCTCTCCGGATAGGCTGAACTTCGCAACAAGCTGCTGTCCGTCTATTCCTCTTCCCTGTGCATCAATGGCTACCGGCTTTACATAATACTGGGTGCTGACATTCTTGGAATTTTCTTTACGACTCTCTGCTAAGTCAAAGGTGGTGGTGCTTGGATAAAGCTTTTCCTTTCCTTCCTTGTCCTTTGGTCCAAGGTAGTAATCGTAAATGCTGACTCTTCCTCTGGTCAGCAGATACTTCGGAGCATCTTCCGGATTTCCGGCCTCTACCGCCTCGGTAGCTGTTCCCTTGTTTAAGCTAATGGTCTGTACAGTTTCTTCCGTTCCCTTCTTCTTTACTGCCAAAGTCTTAGGGGAAGCTACGGTACTGATCCACTTTACAATCTTTCCTTCGTCATCCACATTGGTCAAAGCAGCGGTAATATCCACACCGTCAACAAATACATCATAGTCAGAAATGCTTCCCTCATTGAAAACTACGGACACAAAGTCTCCAAGCTCTGTGTGTACAGCCTTGGTTTTCTCCGCATTTACCGCAGTCTTAGTTTCCTGATTAATGGAAGCCTGATTTGGTCGGTATTGCTATTGTTGTTATTATTGCTATCCGTTCCGGCATGATTCTCGGTATTTGCACTGCCGTTGTTTGCATTGTTTCCTGCATTGCCACTGCCATTGTTTACTGCGCTATTTCCGGAAGCGGATGAGGATCCTCTACGGCTTCCACTTCCACTTCCGCTTGCGGAGGAACTTCCACGGCTACCGCTTCCTGAACCGGTGGAAGAAGCGGATGTGCCGGAGCCTCTGGATACACCTGCCACCTGTGGGATGGGACGATTTGCACCGGCTACCTGCTGATCGGATTCAGAGGAGGGAAGACCTTTTCCTGCCTCATAAACCGCCTCACCGGTGCTTTCATTTACCCAACGTCCTGCTGCATCCACCAAATATCCGTCTGCAGTTCTGCCGTTGGTCTTTAAGATTCCGTTCTGCCCGTTATCCGCAGTCTCAAAATAATAGCAATAGCCGTCAATCCAATTCCAGCCGTTTACTGCCTTTCCGAAATTTCCGTCATGAATTGTATATAAAAAGTAAGTTTGTCCGTCAGAAAGTCTTAACCATCCAGAACGAAGATTTCCTGTAGCAGGATCTAAGTAATACCATTCGTTATTGCTTACTACCCAGCCCTCCAGCTTGGATCCTTCCGGAGTCTTAAATCTCCAATTTCCTTCCTCTTCTACAAAATTCCCATTTGTATTCTGCCTAGAAGTTACCGCATAGGCCTGGAATGTGGGAAGCAGCATCAAGCTCATCGCTGTCAAAATCGCCGCGTTTTTCCATCCCTTTCTTACCATTTTTCCTCCTTAGTCTGCCTTGGATTGTTCCGTGTAAAGATAAGAGCTAATGACATCAGGTAAATCACACAACAAAATTTCGTCTTACAAAAAATAAATGACATTAACTCCACTATCGACTCATCACATCATCAAAGCCATATTATTAGTGTTCACTAACATAGTATTAGCAATAACTAAGTTAATTGTTTTTTTGAATTAGGTCAAGATAATTCTAAAGCTATTTTTTTTAAGAGCGCTCTTTAAAAAAATAAAGATAGAAATAAAAAAAGGCCTAATGCTTGGAGAAGTTTCTAAGTCTATCCAAGAGGATTAGGTCTTTCTTTTTGTATATTGTTATAAATTATATTAATAAAATATAAAAAAAGCAAAAAAATTATGTTTATAATTTTATGCAGTGCATTTATCGAATATTCCTATACTATTCCTAAATTCCGGGAAGCCATTAAAGCTAATGATAAAAAAATCCGGAAATATTTTTCTTCTTACAGCTCCATTTGTGCCCTAAGCTCTTCCTGC